>ULTR01029828.1_pt1 | contig 13851 bp, 8 predicted proteins | sample 1957781 | NCBI WGS metagenome assembly ULTR01 (sample SAMEA4835739, study PRJEB28245) | human gut metagenome | biome: gut microbiome; material: fecal sample | place: Denmark | collected 2008 | reverse complement strand
CGCTTTTCAGTGATCTCGGAATGCCGTTCGAGGTGCAGATTCGCACTTGGGAAATGCACCGCACCGCCGAATACGGTATTGCCGCACACTGGATGTATAAAGAGGGCAGAACACGGCAGGATGAGCTGGACACAAAGCTTGCGTGGCTGCGGCAGCTTGTTGACTATGATTCCGATGCAAACTCAACAAAGGAATACGTTGACAACGTTCGACACGATTTTTTCTCCGACTATGTTTTTGTTCTGACTCCGAACGGCGAGATTATCGACCTGCCTCTGGGCTCAACGCCCGTTGATTTTGCTTACCGTATTCATTCGAACGTCGGCAACCACACACAGCACGCAAAAGTCAACGGTGCGCTTGTGAAGCTTGACTGCAAGCTTAAAACCCACGATGTTGTTGAAATCATTACGAACCCGCAGGCAACGCCGAGCCGCGACTGGCTTAACTTTGTAAAAACATCCCAAGCCAAAGCAAAAATCAAACAATGGTTCAAAAAGGCGAATCGTGAAGAAAATATTGTCCGCGGCAAAGAGATGCTTGCCGATGCCGCAAGACGACAGGGGCAGAAGCTTGCCGACCTTACGAAGGCCGAATTGTGCAAACCTCTGTTGAAACGCTTCTCCATGAACGAAATGGATGATATTTATGCGGCTATAGGCTACGGCGGAATCACAACCGGGCAGGCATTGCATAAACTGATGGAAGCCCGGCGAAAAGTTCAGCGCGAGGAGGAGCTTGCACGCAAACTTGAAGAGCAGGAACACGCTCCCGCAAAAAGTTTTGACGCAAACGGAAGAGCCGTCATTGTCAAAGGCGAGGCCAACATGGTTGTTCGCTTTGCGCAATGCTGTTCTCCCCTGCCCGGCGATGAAATTTTCGGATATATCACGCGCGGCAGAGGTGTTTCGATTCACAGCAGAAACTGCCCGAATGCCGCAGCACTGCTTGCCGATGCGGACAGGATAATCGATGTTTCATGGGCGGACGGCGAAAGTGCAAAATTCCCCGTAACGATTCATATCGTCGCTTCGGAACGCGTCGGGCTGCTGATGGATATTTCGCAGATGCTGATGAACATGAAAATCAACATCAATCTTGTCAACGCAAAGCCTGTTGAGGACGGCACAATGATCGAAGCCACAATGGGGTTTCAGGTCCAAAACGCCGAGCATCTCGACAGCATTATAAAAAATCTTATGAAAATTAACGGTGTAAAATCCGTTTCAAGGGTGAGATCCGTATGAGAGCTGTTGTTCAAAGAGTCCGCCGCGCAAGCGTTTCCGTCGCCGGCGAATGTGTCGGCAAAATCGAAAGAGGGCTGCTTTTGCTTATCGGCATAGAGCCTTCCGATGCGCAGAGCGACATTGACTATATCGTTAAAAAATGTACTCAACTCCGCATTTTTGAAGATGCAGACGGCAAGATGAACCTTTCCGCCGTTGAACTCGGGTATGAAATTCTGCTGATCTCACAGTTCACGCTTTTCGGCGATGCCCGTAAAGGCAACCGCCCGAGTTTTATTGCTGCCGCTCGTCCCGAAACGGCGATCCCTGTCTACGAAAAGCTCATCGACGCTTTTCGCACTCAGCTGCACACCGAAACGGGTATTTTCGGCGCGGATATGCAGGTTGAGCTTGTCAACGACGGTCCGGTCACGATCCTGCTGGACAGCAAAAAAACGTTTTAATTCCGCTATATTCAGTCTATGTTTAAAAAGGAGAAAAGCCGCATGAAAATTCTTTGTGTCCCAACCGGTCCGCTTTCCGTAAATACCTATATCGTTTTTAACGAATCCGCCGAAACGCCTTCAAATTCCGAAAGGATTCCCTGTGTTGTTATCGATCCGGCGAATTCGCACAAGGTGGTTGAAGTTTTAAATCAAAACAACCTGCACTGCACCCATATTCTGCTGACGCACGGTCATTTTGATCACACGATGGGCGTTGCGGAATTGAAATCGCATGAAAACGCGCTTGTTGCAATTCACGAAGCGGATGCGGGCGCACTTGCAGGCGGAAAAGCAAGCCTTGCCTACCTCGGCGGTGCGCTTGTGAAGCCCTGCAAAGTGGACATCATCCTCCACGGCGGCGAATGCTTCACCGCTGCCGGCATTGAATTCAGCGTTCTGCACACCCCAGGGCATACCAAGGGCGGCGTATGCTATGTTATCGAAAAAGAACGTGTGATTTTTTCCGGCGACACGCTTTTCCGTCTCAGCGTGGGAAGAACCGATCTTGACGGCGGTGACAATGATGCACTTTACAACTCCCTGCTCCTGCTGACAGGCAGGCTGAAAGGCGATTACCGCGTATTCCCCGGCCACATGGGTGAAACAACTTTGGATTTCGAACGGAAACACAATCCGTATCTGCGCGGCGGCGGAAACCAAGACTATTGACGGAAAATACAGAAAATGCCGCAGCTGCATTAAAGAGGCAAACAATATGCTTTTATTCACAAACAGACAGGATTTTTTTAACGATATATGCGAAGAAATACGGCTTTTTCTGCCCGGTGAGGAGATAGCTGCCGTTTTGTCCCCCGCTGAAATTCACACAGCGGGCGCGGGCGAAAAGACGCTGAGTGTTGTGCTTTCAAACGACGGAACGGATTTTTTTGCCGAAGCCGCCTTTGTTTCGAACGGTCGGGAGCATTCATACTCATGCCGAACGCCCTTTCGCAATGATGATTCAATTATTGAAAAGCGTTTTGCAAAACGCTGCATTAAAATCGCTGTCTTCCGCGCAATGCGAAAGGCATATCCCGATGCGCACCTCCCGTGGGGCTCTCTGACGGGTATACGCCCGACGCGCCTGCTGCGCGAGCTTCAGCACAGCTGCGGTCCTGCCGAAGCCAAAAGCATGATGCTGAACGATTTTGACGTCACGCCGCAAAAGTTTGCGCTTGCTGAGAGGATAGTTTCCGTTCAGGAACCGATTTTTGCTTCCGTGCGGAAAAACGATGTTGATGTTTATATCGGCATTCCGTTCTGCCGCACACGCTGCCTGTACTGCTCTTTTGCTTCACGGCTCCGCACGGCAAAGACGGACATGCAGCCCTATCTTGCCGCACTGAAGACGGATATTGCAAACGGTGCGCAAATGGTTCGCGAACTCGGGCTGAATATTCGTGCGCTGTATCTCGGCGGCGGAACGCCCACCGTGCTGACCGCGGACGAGCTGCGCGATCTTTTGGATTTTGCAGAGGAGGCCTATAATATTGCACCCGGCACGGAGTTCACGGTTGAAGCCGGACGGCCGGATACGATAACAGCTGAAAAGCTTCGCATCATCAAGCAGCGCGGCGCAACGCGCATATCCGTAAATCCGCAAACGATGTGTGATAAAACATTGCAGCTTGTCGGCCGCGATCACACATCAGAGGATATCAAGGCTTGTTTCAACCTTGCGCGGGATATCGGTTTTGATTCAATCAACATGGATCTTATCGCCGGTTTGCCGGGCGAAACGGCAGCTGACATGCAGCATTCCGTAAATGCACTCGTTGAGCTTTCTCCGGAGTGTCTGACAGTTCACACGCTTGCAATAAAGCGTTCTTCCCGTCTGCGTGAAAATCTTTCCGAATACGCTCTTCCCGATGTTTCGGAAGTTGAAAAAATGACCGAAATCGGTGCGCTCGGCGCTGAAGAAACGGGTATGCTTCCTTATTATATGTACCGTCAAAAATACATGGCGGGCAACATGGAGAACGTCGGCTATGCAAAACCCGGCAGCATCTGCATCTACAACATCGATATGATGGAGGATTCGCTGAGTATCATTGCTCACGGTGCGGGCGCAATGAACAAACGCGTTTTCCCGAGCGGCGGAAGGATCGAACGCGTCCCGAACCCCAAGGATATTGAAACATATATTTCAAAACTGCAAAAAACTCATGCCGACAGGCTTGCACTCTTTTGCAATGAATAAATGCAGCGGGCAGCGTTCCGCATCACCCGAAACCGTCAGATGCGGAACGTATTGAATTATTAATATTTCATTTCAATTATATAAGAACTTTTGTGATTTTAAATTCTTCTGTCACAGTTACAAGTATTCTCTCCGAACAGATTATATATATTCATTTTATACTCAAAAAAATGTAGAAATTCGTATGGTCTTGCGGTATAATGTATGTGAGCGAGCGGGATAATACTTGGCTCTGTGCGTTTTCCCGTCTCCCATTCACTCGGTTGTGCGTTTCGGCTCGGTCAGCAACGCGCTGAATAACCTGAATCTACGGACTATATTCACACCCCAAATTCTCTCAATTCAGTGTTAGTTTTGCCCCTTTCCGGCGCCGCCGTTTTCCGCAGTGCTGCGGCAATGCCTTCGGGCTGCTGCGGTTCATATAAAGTTTGTTTTTTATTTTTAAAATATTCAGGAGGTTTTTCAATGAAGAACATCAAAAAGCTGCTCTCTCTGCTGCTTTGCGGAATCATGCTTTTCGGCATGTTCCCCGCGTCCCTCTTTGCAGCGGACGGAGACACGGGCGACGGTTCCGGAACCATATCCGAAACGGTCGTTCCCGAAATCACATGGAAGAGAACGTTCGAATACGAACATCGCCATGACACTGCGGCAAATCAGCATACAGATCTCGGCGGACTTTATGCGGGCGATAAAACAGCTTATCTTGTCGCTCCTTCTTGGTCGCCTATACCTTCGCAAAATGCAACTCCCGATCCTTCTGCAACCCCCGATCCTTCCAAACACAACACACTTAGTTGGGATTGGGACACGGTTCGCACTGCATTGAATCGTAATGATGATGAAGCAACCAATGTTTGGGATTACGGAACGGAAAATCAGTATGCAGATCCGGAAACCACGTCTCTTTCAAGCCCGGAAATAGGCGACGTCGGCATAGCACCCTATACCCCCGCCCCAAGTGAAAGCCCTATACTGGCTGCAACTTGGAACAATCGAACTGATCAAGACTACACAATTTCAAACACCACAGTGCCTCAAGGTTCGATGGATCTTGGTTACGGGAAGTCATATACTGTTCGAAAGTTCTCCGGGGAATTTTTATGGCCGGAGGGTTATGATCTTGGCAGTGACATTGAAATCATTTCCAAAAACGATTCTTACTATCAAGAAATATATGCCGCTGTTCAAGGCAACGATGAACTGAAGGCTGCATTCGGAGGAAAGAAGGTTTTTGCTGCCAATGATGACGTTTATTTTTTCATCTACAAGGCAAGTGATGCTTCCCAAGTAACCGCAAGCAATTACTTGGATTACCTTGCTTTCTTTTCAGGTACCGCAGGTAAGGGTATCTGGTCTTGGTCTAATGGCACTCCCTACTTTGACGCGATGGGAGGAACCTCCAGTTACAACGGTTGGGGAGAAGAATGGAACTGCTCTTATCCCGGGACTTTCGGTACGCAATATGCAACACGAGCATTTAACAATTGTCTTCCAAACCTTGATACCGTAAGGTTTGGAGAAACCGGAACAAGAACCGGATTCAGCGACAAGCTCAAGAGTGTTATGTCATTTTCCGGCGGATGGTATTCATTCATTGATGGTGATTCCCTCTCCACCGTTCTTAACAACAAATACGGCGAAACCGGCATCAATGCGGACGAAAAGATCTGCATCGACATCTATTGTTTCGACACCGAAAAGGTCGGCGGTATGGACGAGCTTGAAATCAGGCTCACAAGGCAGAAGCCCACAACTTCAAGCGTTACCGTCAGGTATTGGCTGAACGCAGTCGGTGAAACAACCGACGGAAACTATCTCGGTTCAACCACAATGACCGGTCAGGAAATCGGTTCTCTGATCACGCTTGCAAACGGTACGGATGTTAACCAGCTGGATTATCTGCGCGCAGCCGCAATCACAGCGAATAAAAATAAGGATGTTAACACAGGCGTTCAGATTGAACTGCCGTTTACCGTAACCGAAAAATCCGAAGATAACATCATTAATGTTGTCTATGTTCCGGCAGCAAACAAGGTTGTTCATCTTTGGGCAGGCAGCCTTGAAGTGCCTTACAACGGCAGCGAGCATGTTGTTCATGATGTTAAAATCACTCAGGACGGCTGCAATGATATCACTGTTCCCGATTCCGAAACGACAAAATCACATCAGCTTGCAGACGGAACGGGAAACAAAGTAACAAATATTACAGCCCAAAGGAAAGAGATTTACCCGGGCATATATGTTGTTGACTTTGCAAGAACTTCCACGGTTGCAAATAACAACGGTACTGTTTTAGAAAACTACAGCATTATCTATCACCCCGGTACGTTGAAGATCACCTATGCGCCGCCCGCAAAGACATTCGTCTATGATTTCGGCGTACAGAACAGCTACAAGCTTACGGATGTTGAAAAAAAAGCTGTGGGCATCAAGACTGTTGATGAAACCGTAAAGCATGTTGGTTTTAATGACACCGATAAATCCATCCTTTACACTCCGCAGAGCGTAAACAAGGGTGAAACCATTCAGACAAAGCTTGTTTTCACCGGTAATTATATAACCGAAGCAACATCCATCACCTTCCTTCCCGCGACAAATGTTCTTTACGAAGAGAACTTTATGACCAACCGCGGCGGGACGACCGGCGAATGGAAAGCCGAAGGCGCAAACAACACCGCGACCGTTGTTAAGGACAACGAAAACAGCGTTTACGGCTATGCCGATGCATACAAAGGCTTTGCCTACTACAGCAACGGCGGCGCACTGAAAGCCACACTCAACCTGAACGACAGCAGGCGGGTATATACCACCGACGCCGTGACCTTTGATTTCAACGGAACGGGCTTCGACCTTATTTCGGAATGCGGCACCGATACGGGACTTATCATTGCCGCCGTTTCCAAGGATGACAAACCCTTCAAGGTTTATATCGTTGACACCTATTTCTGCGGCGATAACGGTATTGGCGGCAATCCCCCCATTATCACGGGCGACAGCATCCTTGATTACCAGGTTCCCGTTATCCGCGCAATGAGTCTCGACCACGCAAATTACAGCGTTCGCATCCTCGGATACCTTACGGACACCGCGGGCGCAATCGTTGGCCCTGCAAGCCCGACTCCCGGCGGCGAAACCGGTGCGGCAGGCAGTACGCGCGGAGCGAACGGCATTGACACGAACCGAATCCTGCGCGAAGCGGGACTGAAGGAATTTATCGGCTGCGAAGTCGAAACCTCCTTCATGGACGAAAACAGCGTTCTTAACGGCGGCACGGGCATTGCGGCAAAGAACAGTCGGAACAGGACTTTCGGCAAGCGCGATGCAGCAGCTGCGCAGACCGCAAACGTTTATCTCGATGCGTTCCGCGTTTATCAGCCCCTTGAGCTTGAGAATGAAGTAAATTATGCCGATAAAGAAAAGAGTCTTAAGTACGCTCCCGTTTATGACTATGTTAAGAACAGTGCGGAATTGACCGGATCTGAAGTTCTTCAAAACTCCATGGTCTATGTTGAATATGACGGAGACACCGGCATTGCAGACATCGCGAACTATCATGATCACGGCCCGCAGAACGAGGTTTATCTCACCAACGGCAACTATATCGGATTCGTTCTTGAAGGTTACACCGGAACCGAAACCGTTATGATCAGTGCAAAGGCCGTTGCCGGTGATCCCGTGCTCGGTTATCTCAATTCAACTGATATGGGAGGCAAAGCAATTTCCTTCGGCATGAAGATGACCGAAATGTACTATGATGTTACGGCTTACGTACATCAGTACGGCGATCATTACATGCTCGTTCTCGGCAATATTGCCGGAGCGGAAACAAGATCCATCCTGTCCGTCAGCGGCATTAAGCTTGCAGAAGGCATCACCACCGCCACAAGCACGCAGATCGCGGCAGATATAGCAAGCCTTGTTACCCTTGCATATCAGCCCGTTGAAGAACCCGTGTTCACGCCCGAAAGGTTCGAACTCCGCTACAGCGGCCGCGCACTTGCGGGTTGGTTCACAAGAATCAGCGTTAAAACATCCACGGATGTTGACCATGTCAGCGTTTACAGGCTTGCGGACGACGGTTCACTCGTTCCCGTACGCGAGAACATGCGCCCGATGAACAGCCTGTTCACCTATTTCGGCTGGATGGATTACTACGCCTTCAGCCTCACCGTTCGCGCTCCGCGCCGCGGAATGACGGATACATATTACATCTTTGCCTATGATGCAAACGGCGTTGCGAGTGAGCCCGCAATTGCTTCCATCACCGGCAGATAAGGAGAATACCCGTGAAAAAAACCTATGTAAAGCCCGAGCTTGATGTTATCGAGTTTGATCTCGGCGAAGCGATTGCAGCCTCTCAATGCGTTGCGCAAATGTATAACCACGCCAAGGAGAACTGCGACCTGCTTCCCCCGTTTGACACTCTCTTTTCCAATATACCTCCCGCAACGCTGTTCGACGACGTAGCAAAATGCGAATATCCCGTTGAGGGTTACTGCTACTTCACCACGAACGACACAATGGTATTTGCATCCTGACACCACCCACCGACGCGTCTGCGCGCAATGCGCGCAGACGCGTTTTGAAGTTTTTGAGATGAAAAAGCATTTTTTCTTTCGTTTTCGTTTTGCGGGCAAAGTTTTCGAGATTCATTCGGAGGCGGAACTTGATGTTGATGCGCGAAGTGCGTTGTTTTGGGAGACTGAATATTCTGAATGCTCCGAAACCGCAGACTGCGTGATTCAGGTTCGGCGGGCCGAACCGCCTGCCGCCTGCGGAAAACTCGTTTATGAAAACGCATTCTTCAGGCTTTTTGAAAGCGGCGAAGGCTTTTTGCAGCAAACGCTTGACAGAGCCGCGCTTGAGCGCGGGGAAAAGCGCGCAATGCTTGCCTCCCGCTTCGGCGGCGCGTTGAGCGAAAGCGCACTTGATGTTAATGCGCTCAACATTGATAACGCGCTTAATATCGAAGTTTTTCTTCCGCAGGATTTCCCGCCGGAGCAGGAGTGTATGCAGCAGATTTGGCAGAGCATCAACCTGCCCTTCCAGCTGCTGCAAAGGGGCATTTTTACCCTGCATTCCGCAGCGGTTCAAACCCGATTCGGAGCAATACTTTTTTGCGGGCGTTCCGGAATCGGAAAATCCACGCAGGCGAATCTTTGGAAGGAGTATGAAAACGCTTTGATTCTCAACGGGGATCGATGCGCTGTCGGCTTTGTTGACGGCGCGGCAAATGCTTTCGGACTGCCGTTTTGCGGCACAAGCGGCATTTGCTTAAACTTTTCTCTGCCGATTGCCGCAATTATTTCGCTCGGACAGGCTCCGGAAAACAGAATCACCCGCCTTTCGGGTGTTCGCGCTTTGAGGGCAATTATGAGCAATATTGTCGGGCTTTACGGCGGAGCGATGCGCGAAAGCCATGCGGAACTCTTTTTCCGCGCGGCAGAGTGCATTCCCATTTTTGAGCTGCACTGCACGGCGGACTCCCGCGCGGTTCGGTTGCTGAAAGAAACACTGGAAGGAGGTGAATGAAGTGAAATATGCGGAGTATGTGAACAGGCTTTTTGCAAAGAGCGCAAAAAGGGGCATTCCGCTTTCCGGAACGTTTGAGCTTACGGCGCGCTGCAATCTCCGCTGCCGCATGTGCTATATCCATCGCGAAGAAAATGACGGCGAAATCAAAACGGACGAATTTTCCTCGGAGGAATGGCTGAACATTGCAAAGGAAGCGCAGCAATGCGGCATGTTGTTTTTGCTGCTGACCGGAGGCGAGCCTTTTATTCGGCCCGATTTTGAAGAAATCTATCGCCGATGCCGTGAACTCGGCATTATCGTTTCGATAAACACAAACGGAACGATGCTCGGCGAAAAACAGGTCGAATTGCTCCGAAAGCTCCCGCCGCAGAGGGTGAATATCACGCTTTACGGGGCATCCGAAGCAACCTATGAAAAACTTTGCCGCAGCGGCAGTGCTTTTGAAAGAGCCTACCGTGCGGTTGCAATGCTCACGGAAGCGGGTGTTCCCGTCAAGATAAACTATTCTGTAACACCGTACAATATTGGAGATCTTGACGCTGTTGAACGCTTTGCAAATGAGCATAATCTGCCGCTGCAGGCGGCAACGTATATGTTCCCGCCCGTCCGTGCGGATGAGAACTCCAAAATTTTTCCCTGTAAAATCGGCGAATGCGAAACCTGCGAAAGGTTCACGCCGGAGGAATCCGCTGCCGCAAGGTGGGCGCACGAGCTGCGAACGCTTGACCCGGCGATTATTGAAAAACGTGCGGAAGCTGTTGCACTCAACAAGGATATTCCGTCTGCCGAAACGGAGTGCGGCGATATTCCGACGGAGCGTATACGCTGTCGTGCGGGAGCTGCGGCGTTTTGGATCACATACAACGGGCAGCTTCGACCCTGCGGAATGATGCGCGAACCATCCGCTTCGCTGAAAGAACGCGGATTTTCCGCCGCATGGAACGACATTCGGGCAATGCGCGAAAACATCATGGTTCCGGCAAAATGCACCGCTTGCCGTTTTCGCAATATCTGTGAAGCTTGTCCCGCCGTTTGTTTTGCCGAAAACGGGCGATTCGATGCAGAACCGACCTTTATGTGCAAAAAAATGGACGCATATACACGGCTTGCAGCAGAATATCACAAAAGAAGATAATTACGGAGGGAGCTTATGCAAATAAGCAAAAATTACGTTTTAAGAACAATTGCCGGAGACAACCTTTTGGTGCCGCTTGGGGGAAGCAGCACGGAAACAAAGGGAATGATTTTGCTTAATGAAATGTCGTTGTTTGTTTATGAGTCGATTCAAAAAGGACAAACGGAGGATGAGATCCTTTCGCGCATTCTTGATGAATATGATGTTGAGATCCCTCAGGCAGCGGCTGATTTGGGCGAAATTATCTCCGAGTTCACGAAACTGGGCATAATTGAATGATTTAAACCGGGCTTTACTGCATCATTACGGTTTAGATTCGTTCAGACAATCTATCAGTCTATTATTTGAAAGGAAAATAATATGAGGGTAAATACGATAAAAAAAATCATTGCTGCGCTTCTCGCCGCAGTGTTCTGCTTCGGCGTTCTGCCGTCACGGAGCTTTTTCAGCACTCTTTCCGCCGTTGTTAAGGCTGCGAACGCGGATTCGCTAAACGAGGCATATGCGGACGGCACTTCGCTGATGCCCATCGGCCCGGCATTCACGGTTGACACGCTGCTCAGCTGGGAACCGACAAACGATCCGGATTCCGACTACTCAAGATCCGTTGTTCCCCTTGCAGACAGATACACGGGATTCACGGTCAACGACTATGCAAACCCCGATGCTAAACTCATGGTTTGCTCCCTTGCAAACTCCAAACACGATGCAACAAACGCACAGGGACAGGAAAGCTTTTCAAGCTATGCCTTTAACTACTGGCAGTACGCAACCTCCTTTGTGTACTGGTCCGGTTCAAAACGGGGACAAGTCGTTGTGCCGACAGGTGAATTCACCGATGCGGCGCACACAAACGGCGTTCCCGTCATGGGCACGATTTTCTTCGACTGGGGCGGCAATTCCTCCGTTGTGGAGAACTTTGTTCGCAATTACAGAAGCGTTGCGGACAAGCTGATTGAAGTTATGGAATATTACGGCTTCGACGGTTATTTCTTCAATGAAGAAACCGGTGTTGACTACACAACCGCCGGTAATCTCAGAAGCATGATAGCATATATGCGTCAGCAAAGGCCGAACATGCTTATCGGCTGGTACGATTCAATCACCGACAGCGGCAATCTCAGCTATCAGGATGCCGTTAACGGCAGCAACAGCGGCTGGGTTTCCGCAGGCGTTAACGAGTTCTTTATGAACTACAATTGGACGACTCAAGATGTCAACACGACCGTTTCCACCATGCAGGGTCTCGGCAAAAGCCAATACGAGGCCTTTGCGGGGCTTGATGTTCAGCAGAACTGCATGAACACAAATTTCAGCTCAAATTATCTGCTCAACAACAGCAACAAATTGAAGCTCTCTCTTGCGCTTTACTGCCCGAACTCCACAATGGGGCTTTCCGGTGACGGTGCGGATTTCCACGAGGTTGAACGTCAATTCTATGTCAACGGCGGCGACCCCAGAAGCACTTCCTCAAGCGGCTGGGCGGGCATGTCAAGGTTCTTTGCCGACCACACGACGATCATTTCCGCGCCGTTTGTAACCAACTTCAACTCCGGCCACGGAAAGGCTTTCTATATTGACGGCGTCAAATCCCGCGATGCGGAATGGAGCTATCAGTCCGTTCAGGATGTTATGCCCACATGGACATGGATAATCGATTCCAACGGACAAAAGCTCAGCGGCGCATACGACTTTGAAGACGCATACAACGGCGGTTCTTCAATCAAATTCTACGGTTCGCTGACGGCAAACAAGCCCAATAATATCATGCTTTACAGCACGAATCTTGACATCAACGGCAGCACAAATATTGCCGTGACCGCCAAGAATGACAGGGGGCTGATGAAACTTGTTGCCTATTACGGCGACAGCAGCACTTCAAGCTATGCGAATTGCCAAAAAGCAACTTTTGCCCTTGACGCAAGCAGCGGCGGCTGGACAACAAGCAATGTTTCCCTCGCTTCCCTCAGCGGCAAAAAACTCTATGCGATCGGCTTTGAAATCGGCGGCACAAGCAATGTTTCCGACTATCAGGTCAACATCGGCAGGCTTGCCGTCACCGATTCCGAAGCTGCGGCTGCAAGCGCAAGCAATGCAAGGCTTGAAGAAATCATTTATCTCGATGCATACACCGCCGAAGCGCGCATCAAGTGGAACGGCAATAACGCCTCCTCCTACGAGATTTACAGGCTCAATGCGGACGGCACAAGAACACTTATAATGGAAACGCCCAACACCGCGTATTATATTCCGAACCTTGTCCGCAACGATGACCAGGCGGATGTTACCATCGAAGTCGTTCCCGTAAACGCAAACGGTGTTCGCGGCGAAAGCTCCCGCTTCACAATCGATTGGCCCTATGAAAACGGCGATACCGAAAAGCTGAGCGATGTTACCGTTCCCGTAAACATCTGCCCCTTGGCCGAAGTCACCGGCTATTCCGCTCAGAATGACGGCGAACCCGCATGGAAGGCCATTGACGGAACAAGCGAAAACGGCTCCAAATGGTGCGCCACCAATGCGCGGAGCGGCTGGATGACGATAAAACTCGACCAACCGCGAACCATCAAACGAATTCGAATTGAACACGCCCAATACGGCGGCGAGGCCCAGAACATGAACACAATTGCTTTTTCCGTTCAGTACAAAAGCGGAAACAATTGGGTAACGGTATACAGCACAAACAACAACAGTTCGGCTGTCACCGATGAACTGATCACACCCGTCACCGCACAGGAATGGAGACTTTATATCAACAACAGCGGCTCGTCCGCATGGGGCGCTATCCGTATTTACGAATGGCAGATGTTTGAAACGACCGAACGCAACCGCACGGACATCGTGCTCATGAAGTTCGCTTCCGCAAAGAACAACAAGGGCGCAAGCGATACGTTCAGTCTCACCCATGCTCCGACGGGCAGCACGGTTCGTCTCTATCTGCGTGACGCAAACGGTAACTACACGCAGATTGCTTCCAAAGAAGCTCAGAGCAGCACAGTCAGCTTCACCGGCCTTGATTACGGCAGCGATGCAGGACGCGTGTTCTACACGGTTCAGGAAGGCAAACAGGAAGAGAGTATCAAGCTCAGCACCGCCTTTGATGCAGAACCCGGCGCGGTAAAATACAGCATTAACGTTGTTCAGCCCGCAAACGGCAGTGTTGCCGCTTCCGCAACCTCCGCAACTGCGGGTACAACAATAGAGCTTGCCGCGACCCCTTCGGAAGGCTATACCCTCGATTACTTC
>ULTR01068290.1_pt1 | contig 13907 bp, 9 predicted proteins | sample 1957781 | NCBI WGS metagenome assembly ULTR01 (sample SAMEA4835739, study PRJEB28245) | human gut metagenome | biome: gut microbiome; material: fecal sample | place: Denmark | collected 2008 | reverse complement strand
GTCCCCCTTTGTTACAATATCTACTATAATACTTTGAATTTTAAATTGCAAGAACTTTTCATCGCAAGTTTTAGCATATTAAATTAAAAGTCGACATGATCCTACATCACATTTTCCATTTTACAATTTATGTTTAAATTATTTATTTTATTCGACAACATTCTACATTTCTTTCACTTCTAATATGTTATAATAGTTTTAACATAAAAAATTTTTACATTTTTTAAGAGTCCGGTATTCTTATTTAATTCATTGTATTGGTAAACTTTCTTTTTATTCTATTTATCAATATACATTCAAAAGACACATTTTTTACATGTGTCTTTTCTTTTTATTTAGATAATTTTTGTCTTACATATTCGTATAATACTATCCCTGTTGCAACTGAAGCATTAAGGCTTTCGGCTTTTCCAAGCATTGGTATTTTGGCTTTTTCGTCTGCCATTTCTTGAATATCTTTTGAAACTCCATTTGCTTCATTTCCTATTACTACTATCTTTTTGTTAAATTGTATATCATATATACTATTTTCTGTTTGCAATGATGTAACCATTAATTTGAAATGATGTTTTTTTATTTCTTTTATTGTTTGAATTAAATTATCTGTTTCTATTATCTTTACCCTGAAAATTGCACCCATCGTTGAACGTACTACTTTAGAGTTAAATGCATCTGCAGTACCTTTTGAAACTATTATTTGGTTCACACCTATGCTATCTACTGTTCTTAATATAGTTCCAAGATTTCCTGGATCTTGTACATCATCTAAAGCTACAATTATATCTTGTGTATAGTCTATACTTGTATCTACATCATTTTTTTCTATTATTGCCATTATTCCTTGTGGATTAGTTACTTGAGTGATTGATGCAAATATTTTGTCTGTTACATATATACATTCATATTTTGCTATTTCATACATAATGTTTGTTGGTATCTCATATGTACGAGTTGTGTCCTCACATATTATTACTTTTTTTATTTTAGCCTTTTCTTTAACCGCTTCTTCTATAAGTTTTACACCTTCGATAATATATTCATTACTTTCATCTCGATATTTTTTATCTTTTAATTTTTTTATATGTTTTACTAGCTCATTATCTTTACTTGAAATAATTTGCATTTTTACCTCAATCCTTTCAATTATCCTAATCCTTTTAGAAATTTCATAACCTCTTTTAGTGTCCCTTTTTCAGACGAATCTTCTAGTGCTAATGTTATTTGCGGTTTTATTCCCTGAGTAAACTTAATTCTGTTCCTATACTTTTGGACTAATTCATTTATATTAATATTCAATTCTTGTGTTTCAAAAATGAATAACACAAATTTTCTTCTTCCTTGCACTTTGTTTATTCCTATTTTCTTGCACAAATTTTTTATTCTTGCTATATCTAATAAATTTTCTATTTCTTCAGGCATATTTCCAAATCTATCAATCATTTCATCTACAATATTTTGAATATCTTCTTCATTTTTGCAAAGTGCAATATCTTGATATATTTCGATTTTTTGACTTGAATCTGAAATATATTCATCTGGTATATAACTTGTTACATCTAAATCTATTTGTACATCTATTTCTTGAACAACTTTTTCGCCTTGTATTTCTTTTACAACTTCATCTAATAAGTTGCAATATGTATCATATCCTACTTGTTCTAAGTGTCCATGTTGAACTTCGCCTAACAAACTTCCTGCTCCTCTAATTTCTAAATCTCTCATTGCTATTTTGAAACCTGAGCCAAATTCAGTAAATTCCTTTATTGCTTTTAGTCTTTTATCTGCTACTTCTGATAATAGTTTGTCTTTTTTATATGTTATATATGCATATCCTTGTCTATCTGACCTACCAACTCTTCCTCTTATTTGATATAATTGTGCTAATCCCATTCTGTCTGCATTTTCAACAATTATAGTATTTGCATTTGGTATATCTATTCCTGATTCTAATATTGTTGTACATACTAAAATATCAGTTTTTCCGTCTATAAAGTCTTCCATTATATCTTCTATCTCATTACCTGTCATTCTTCCATGTGCATATACTACTTTTGCTTCTGGTACAAGTAATGATATTTCATTTGCTTTTTGCATTATTTTTTCCACATTATTAAATAAATAAAATACTTGACCTTTTCTTTCTAATTCTTTAGTTATAGCTTCTTTGATTACCTCTTGGTCATATTCTAATACATATGTTTGAACTTGTTTTCTATTATATGGTGGTTCATATATTACTGACATATCTCTAACACCTACTATTGACATGTGTAATGTTCTTGGAATTGGTGTAGCTGTCATTGTCAATACATCTACATTTGTTTTATATTGTTTTATCTTTTCTTTTGCTTTTACTCCAAAACGATGCTCTTCGTCTATTATCAATAGTCCTAGATCTTTGAATTCTACATCTTCACTTAATATTCTATGTGTTCCAACTATTATATCTACTTCTCCTAATTTTAGTCTTTTTATTATTTCTTTTTGTTGTTTTGGTGTTCTAAATCTATTTAGCACTTCTACTTTTACTCCAAAATTGCTCATTCTGTCTTTAAATTCTTTATATTGTTGTTCCGCAAGCACTGTAGTTGGAGCAAGATATGCCACTTGTTTTCCTCCCATTACTGCCTTAAAAGCTGCTCTTATTGCAACCTCGGTTTTTCCATATCCAACATCACCACAAAGTAATCTATCCATTGGTTTGTCTGTTTCCATATCTTTTTTTACTTCATCAATGCAACGTAATTGGTCATCTGTCTCTTGATACGGAAAACTGTCTTCAAATTGAGTCTGCCACGGAGTGTCTTTTGGGAATGCATATCCTTGGGCTTTTTCTCTTTTGGCATATAGTTCTATCAATTCTTTGGCTACTTCTCTTAAGTTCTTTTTTACTTTTGCTTTGGTTTTTAACCATTCTTTTGTTCCTAGTTTGTTGATTTTTAGTCCGCCTTCATCTCCTCCAACATATTTTCTGATACTATCAAGTTGATTTGTTGGTACATATAAAATATCATCTCCATAATATTTTATTTTTATATAATCCTTAGTTGTTCCATCTGCAGTTATAGTATTTACTCCAATAAAAATTCCTATTCCATAATTTTTATGTACAACATAATCTCCTATTTTTAGGTCTGCAAATACAACTTTTTCTCCTTCTTTGAATGCAGAACTTTTATATGTTTTTCTTTTTTCACCTTCTACTAACTCTTGTGCACTTATTACAAGTTGCTCTGTATCAAAACATTCAAATCCTGATGATAGCTTTCCAACTGTCACTGTTACTAAACTTTCTGTGTTTTTTACTATTATTGTTTGGTCAAGTTTTTCTTCATATTTATTTATTATTTCATTTTCATTTAATAATGCACATATTTTTTTTGCTTTTTCTTTTGTTTCTGCCAAAATATATATTTTTTTCTTATTTTCTTGTGCTTTTAATAATTCTTTAAATAATAATTCAATTTCGCTTTTATAAAAATTTTTTTCTTTATATATCCATTTGTATTTTTCTGCTTGTATTTTTAGTTCATCATCATTTTTAGCCAAATAAATTGTTGGTCGTTTTTCTAATTTTTCATCAAATTGTGAATAATTCATTATCATTTTAATTGCATCTGGAACTATTTTTCCCTTTTCTGCTAATAATTGTATTACATTTTGACTATTTAAATTAACATTTTCTATTCTTTGAGCAATTTTATTAATTTCATCTAATGCTATTACAAATTTTTCGTTTAAATATTCCAGTATTGTATCTTGCTTTTCATAAAAACAGTTTAGATATTTATCCATTTTGCTTATATAATTTCCACTTCTGATTATTTCAATATCTTGCTCTACTTGTTCTTGTAAATTATCATTATAAATAGTATTTCTTATTTTATTTATTACTGTTGCAATATCTGTATCTAATAAATATTCATGTGCAGGATATATTGTAGTTTGTTCAACATTTTCTGTTGACCTTTGACTAATTATATTAAAATATCTAATTGAGTCTATTTCATCTCCCCAAAATTCTATTCTTATTCCTTTTTTCTCTGTTATTGATACATCTACAATTCCGTCCTCTTACACTAAACTGTCCTCTTCCATCTATCAAGTCATATCTTACATATCCTAAATCGATAAGTTTTTGTTTTACATCTTCTAATTTATGCTCTTCTCCAATTCTGAATTTCAAAACGTTTTTGTATAGTGCTTCTTTACTTATCATTTTTTGTGATACTGCTTCTATTGTTGTTACAACTATTCCTGTTTTCATTTCTTGAATTTGGTTTAGTGCTTCTATTCTTTCATATGGAAGTTCTTTGCTCTCTGCTACAAAATCATATGTTACTATTTCCTTTTTGGGAATATATACTACTCTATCAGTAAAATATTTTAAATCTTCTACCATTTTTCTTGCTTGTATTTCATTATATGTTATGATGCAAATCGGTTTTTTGGCAAATTCATTTGTTGCTGCAATCATTTGCACCATTCCAACGTCTGTTAAGCCCGATATAGCTATCGGGCTTTTTTGACTTTCTATGTTTTTTATATATTCTCGAAATTTTTGATTTTTTCCTAATTCTCCTAATATTGTATTCATTTTATTCTCATTCCTTTTGGTTTTATAGTATAATTATATCATATTTTTTCCAAAAGAGAAGCAATTAAGCATATCTTTTTTGACTTTTTTACTAAATTATGCTATAATAAGATTGTAACTTGTAGTTATTTCATTTTAAATCCAGCAATGCTGGTAGAAAGAGGACATTATGTTCAAACACACCAAAACTGACAGCAAATATTGTAACGAATGCAAAGGAAGCTGCTTAAGGCCTACTTCAGTGGAAACACAAAAAGTAGCCATGAAACGTTTTGGGATTATCCCAAATGGTTGTGTCGAAAGTATGTCAGGCAGAAGCCATTGCCCGTATAAAAAGTAATGGTGCTCCTGGTATACTGTGAATGAAAAATAGCGGATTAGAAAATATTGTTTCTAGTCCGCTATTTCTTTATTACTAATTTATTGAATTTTGAATTTATATAATTTTCTAATTTTACCATAAATTCATCTGATTTTATTTCTTTTTTGGCTACCATATCTAATCCTTTTTCCCAACTTGCTGTAAGTTTTGGATTTAGCATATCAGGCATAGCATAATTTACCACATCATATATTACTTCTCCTTTTTTAGTTGGTGTAACAATTTGTGTTTTAGAATTTATGTCTATATATTTTATTCTTTCTAATTTTTTTATAATTTCTCCTCTTGTTGCACTTGTACCAATTCCAGCACCTTTAATTTGTTCTCTTAATTCTTCCTCTTCGATTAACTTTCCTGCATTCTCCATAGCCAAGATTATTGACCCAGAGTTATATCTTGATGGTGGTGAAGTTTCTGCATCTTTTATTTCATAATTTTTTGTTTCTATTTCTTGACCTTTTTTTAGTTTTTTTAATATGTCTAAATTATTTTCTTCACTTTCCACAGTTTGTTCATTTTCTATGGATTGTTTTGCTTTATTTTTTGGTTTTAATACTTCAAGATATCCTTGATTAATACATACTTTTCCATTTGCATTAAACGTCTCATTTTCTACATTTACTGTTATATTTATTTTGTTATATTCTGCTGGCGGATAAAATATTGCTATAAATCTTTTTACTATAACATTATATACTTTTTTGTGTAGTTCTGGTAATTTATCATAGTTTTCATATCCTTGTCCAGTTGGTATTATTGCATAGTGGTCTGTTATTTTACTGTCATTTACATATTTTGTTTTTACTAGATTAGTTGAATATTTTTCACTTACCATTTTATTTAATAATCTTTGAACTTCTTCATCTTTATACCCTTTTATTAATCCATTTAAGTTTTTTGATATTTCTTTTGCTACTGCTGTTGATAGTACTCTTGCATCAGTTCTTGGGTAAGTTACTAATTTTTTTTCATATAAATTTTGAATTATCTCTAATGTTTCATCTGGTTTTATTTTGAATCTCTTAGTACATTCATTTTGTACTTCTGCTAAATTAAATAATAGTGGTGCATTTTCTTTTTGTTTTGATTTTTTTAATTCTGATATAACCGCTTTTTTTTCGGCTAAGTTTTTTATAAATTCTTTTGCATCTTCTTCCTTTTTGAATCCACTTTCATTATATAGTTTATTACTTTCAAACATTTGTGATTTTTCGTTTACTTTCCATTCTGCTTTAAAGGTTCCTTCTTCATTTCCAAACTCTCCTATTATTTTATAATATTTAGTTTTAACAAAGTTTCGAATTTCTCTTTCTCTTGACACTACCATCCCTAATACACACGTCATTACTCTACCAATTGAAATTGAGGCTTTTTCTTCATTTATCTCTTTTGCTACTCTTCTACCATAAATAATAGATAATAGTCTTGAAAAATTGATTCCTATTAAATAGTCTTCTTTTGCTCTTAGATATGCAGAATCTGATAAACTATCATATTCACTTTCATCTTTTGCTTCTTTTATTCCTCTTCTGATTTCTTCTTCTGTTTGCGAATCTATCCACACTCTTTTAATTTGTGCTTTTGGATTTGGTTTTGCCATCATAAATACAAGTCTTTGTATATATTCTCCTTCTCGTCCAGAGTCACCTGCATTGTAGATTTCTTCTACATCTTCTCTTTGTAGCAAGTTTTTTACAATATTAAACTGATTTTGTACTGCTGGAATAATTTCATATTTCCACTCATGAGGAATAAATGGCAAGGTGTCTAATCTCCAAAATTTTAATTTTTCATCATAAATTTCTGGATAACTCATTGTTACTAAATGTCCTACACACCATGTTATAATCCAGTCATCTGATTCTATATAACCATTTTTTCTATTGCTATTTATTTTTAATACTTTTGCAAATTCCATTGCTACAGACGGCTTTTCTGTTATTATTAATTTTTTGGGCATTTAGTTTTCTCCTTTACTTTATTTTTTGTTCTATATATTCACTTGCTATATTTTTTATATATTCTAACTGTTCTTTTGTATTTTTATCTATCATATTATATCTGTCTATAATTTTGTTTATATAGTTTTCTCTTTTTAATATTTCAAAACTTGTTCCATAATTAATATCAAATATAAATGCAACAACAGATACTATTTCATCTACTGGAGTTTTTCTATATCTAATATCTACTGGCTCATTTCTTTTAAATTCTTCTATTATTTCTGGTGTAATTTTTGATTCTTCAACTAAATTTTCTCTTCCTTTCCAAAACATGCATGTTGATTCATAAAGTATATCTAATTTGTCTGCATCTCTAATTATTTTTGCAAACATTTCTTGTGTTTGAGTTAAACCTTCTTGAATTTTGTATTTGTTATGATTTTTTACTGCTAATTGTATCAACTCATCATATTCATCTGTTTCTATGTATTTTTTTATGTCTTTTTTTAATATCTCTGCCCCTAAATCTCCATGATCTATACTTTCTGCATCTTTAAATGTATGATATTTTGTATATTGTTCAAATCTCGCAATATCATGTAATAGTCCTATTAGTGTTGCTATATCTATTTCTTCTTGTGTTAATTTCATGCCTTCTGCTATTCTTTTAGATATTCTCATTACTCTTATTGAGTGTTCTTGCTTTCTTTTAATATTTACATCACTTAAATCATATTTTTCTGTGTATTTTATGAATTCTTTTTGAGCTTTTTCTATATCCATTTTCATTCTTCCTTTCACATTATTTCATATTTTATATTTTTTGCGCTGATTTGTCAATACAAAAAAGAAGAGGGAATCCTCAGTAAAACTCCCCCCTATTTTACAACTACATTATATATTTTATTCTTAACATATATTTCTTTTACAATATTTTTTCCATCTAGTTTTCCATAAATTGCTTCATGCACTTTTTCTTTTACTGATGCTTCTTCTTCATCTAATTCTATCATAACTGTTGCTTTCAATTTTCCATTCACTTGAACTGGAATTTCTATTTCATCATCAATTGTTTTTGCCTCATCATATGTTGGCCATTCATATGTTGCAACTTCTCCTTCAAATCCTGCTAATTGGTTTAATTCTTCTGTCATATGTGGTGCAAATGGATTTAATAATGTTAAGAATGTTTTGTATTCTGCTCTGTTTATACGTTTTAATTTTGTAAATTCATTTAACATCGTCATAAATGTTGATACACATGTATTAAATTTCATTTCTTCTATGTCTTTTGAAACTTTTTTGATTGCTTTATTCATCATTTTTTCAGTTTCTTTTGTATATGTATCTCCATCTACTAACATTTCCTTTAAATTCCACACTCTGTCTAAGAATTTAAAACATCCTCTAATACTATCCATTGACCAGCTTGCTGTTTGGTCAAATGGACCCATAAACATTTCATATACTCTAAATGTGTCTGCTCCAAATTCTTTTATTATATCATCTGGATTTATTACGTTTCCTTTTGATTTTGACATTTTTTCTCCGTTTGTTCCTAATATCATTCCATGTGATGTACGTTTTGCATATGGCTCTTTTGTTGGAACTACTCCAATGTCATATAAGAATTTATGCCAGAATCTTGAATATAATAAGTGTAGTGTTGTATGTTCCATTCCTCCATTATACCAATCAACTGGTGACCAATATTCTAGTGCTTCTTTTGATGCTAATGCTTTATCATTATGTGGATCCATATATCTTAAATAATACCAAGATGATCCTGCCCATTGTGGCATTGTATCTGTTTCTCTTCTTGCTGGTTTTCCGCAGTGTGGACATATTGTATTTATCCATTCTTCATGTTTTGCTAATGGTGATTCTCCATTTTCTCCTGGTAAGAAGTCTTTTACTTCTGGAAGTTTTAATGGTAAATCTTTTTCATCTAATGGAACCCATCCACAGTCTTCGCAATATACCATTGGAATTGGCTCTCCCCAATATCTTTGACGTGAGAATACCCAGTCACGCAATTTGTAATTTACTTTTTTGCTTCCTATTTTGTTTTCTTCTAAATATTCTATTACTTTCTTTTTAGCATCAGCAACAGATAATCCTGTTAAAAATCCTGAATTTACTAATACTCCTGTTTGTGTATCTGTAAATGCTTCTTCTAATTTTTCTTGTATTTTTCCATCTTCTGGTGCTACTACTTGTATTATTGGTAAATTGAATTTGCTTGCAAATTCAAAGTCTCTTGTATCATGTGCAGGTACAGCCATAATTGCACCTGTTCCATATGATGATAATACATAATCTGCTACCCATATTGGTATTTCTGTATTTGTTAATGGATTGATTGCCTTTATTCCTTTTATTTCTACACCTGTTTTGTCTTTATTCATTTCGCCACGTTCAAAGTCTGATTTTAGTGCTGCTTTTCTTTGATATTCTTTTACTTCTTCTAAGTTTTCTATTTTGTCAGCATATTCTTCTATTATTTTGTGTTCTGGTGCTACTACCATATATGTTGCACCAAATAATGTATCTGGTCTTGTTGTATATACTGTTAATGTCTCATCAGTTCCAGCTATTTTGAATTTTACTTCTGCTCCTTCACTACGACCAATCCAGTTTCGTTGTTGCGTTTTTATTTTTTCTAAATAGTCTACATCATCTAAGTCATCTATTAATCTTTGTGCATATTCTGTAATTTTTAACATCCATTGTGATTTTTCTTTTTGTACTACTGGACTTCCACATCTTTCACATACTCCATTCACTACTTCTTCGTTTGCTAATCCTACTTTACATCCTGTACAGAAGTTTATTGGCATTGTTGCTTTATATGCTAATCCTTTTTTATATAATTGAATAAATATCCATTGTGTCCATTTATAATATTCTGGATCTGTTGTATCTATTACTCTTGACCAATCGAATGAGAATCCTAATGATTTTAATTGTTCTGTAAAATGTGCAATATTTTTTGCTGTTGTTATTTTAGGATGTACATTTGTTTTTATTGCATAGTTTTCTGCTGGTAGTCCAAATGCATCAAATCCTATTGGGAATAAAACATTATAACCTTGTAATCTTCTTTTTCTTGCTATTACATCTAATGCAGTATAACTACGTGGATGCCCTACATGTAGTCCTTGTCCTGATGGATATGGAAATTCTATTAGTCCATACCATTTCTTTTTATTTGAATAATCATTTTTGGCATTAAATGTTCCTTCTTTTTCCCATTTATCTTGCCACTTTTTTTCTACTTCTTTAAAATTATATGCCATATTTATTCCTCTCTTCTCTTTTAAATTCAATATCATTATTATACTCGCAAAAAGCCTAAAAGTCAATGACTTTTAGGCTTCTCTTTTCCAATAAAATAAATATTGTTGTGCTATTCCTGCTAAGTTTCCAAACTTAGCATGTGCAAGTTTTTCAATTTCTTTTTTATTTACTTTTGTTTCATCTTCATTTTTTATATACAATTCATTCATAACACGTCTAACCCACACATCTATTGGAAATACTTCAAATCTTTTTAGTGTTGAAAATAGCAATATACAATCTGCTACTTTTGGACCAACTCCTGATAATGTTAAAAGTTGTTCTCTTACTTCTAATGTATTTGAATTGTTTTGCATTTCTTCTAAATTAACCTTTTTATCTAATATCATATGCACTGTTTCGTATAGCCTTATATCTCTAAAACCTGTTCCTAGTTTTCTGTAATCTTCTACTGTTACATCTTTTAATTCTTCTGGTGTTGGAAATGTATAATATTTTTCTCCATTCCATTCTATTTCTTGCCCATATGTTTTTGATAGTCTTTCTATTATTCCTTTTATTCTTGGAATATTGTTATTTGCAGAAATTATATATGATATAATCATTTCCCATAAATCTTGATTTAATATTCTTATTCCTTGTCCATATTCTATGCTTGTTTTTACATTTTCGTCTATCTGAGATAATTTGTTTTTTATTTCTTCATAATTTCTTTTCAAGTCGAAATAATCTTCTACTATTTCTTTTATTTCTCCATCACATATTCCTTTAAAGATTATTGTATTTTTTTGTTTTTGAACATTTATTACATTTTTTCTAAATATGCCTGTATAGCTTCCATCCTCTTGCTTATTCCATCTAAAGCATTGACCACAATCAAATATATCTGCCAATTCAAATGATTTTATGTTTTCTATTTTGTATTCCTGTTCTTTCATTTTGCTTCACCTCATATATTCTTATTTTACAATAATTATTTTGAATTTTCAACAAATTAATAAAAGTTGTCTAAAAGGAGCATTTCTCCTCTTGACAACTTATCTTTCACATACTTTTGCATATTTTTTTAATTTTTCATAAACTAATCTATTTATTGTTCCTGCTGGGAAGTTTCCATCCTTATCTCTTTTTCCTGCTGGCACTCCTGTTAGTACTTCGATTCCTTCATCTATTGTTGAAACTGCATAAATGTGGAACTGTTTATTTTTTACAGCATCAACAACTTCATCTGAAAGTTGTAAATTATTTATATTTTGTACAGGAATCATTACACCATGTGAACCATCTAGTCCTCTCATTTTGCAAATTTGGAAAAATCCTTCTATCTTTTCATTTACTCCACCTATTGGTTGAATTTGCCCTTTTTGATTTACAGAACCTGTTACAGCTATTGACTGTTTGATAGGTATTTCTGAAAGACTTGAAAGCAATCCATATAATTCTGTACTTGATGCACTGTCTCCATCAACCCCATTGTATAATTGTTCAAAACATATACTTGCTGTTAAACATAGTGGTATATCTTGTGCAAATAATTCTCCTAAATACCCTGAAAGAATATATACACCCTTACTGTGTGTTGAACCTGACATTTCAACTTCTCTTTCGATATTTACTATTCCACCTTTTCCTGTATAAGTGTTAACAGTAATTTTAGCCGGCTTACCAAATGTATAATCTCCTATTGTCATTACAGTTAATCCATTTAGTTCTCCTACTAATGAACCTTTTGTATTTATTAAAAGTGTATTTTCCTTTATCATTTCTATATATTTTTCATCATATTTTTTTATTCTATCAATTCTTTCATTTAATGCCTTGTCTATATATTCTTCTGTAACAATTTTACTTTTTCCTAATTTTGCCCATGTACAAGCTTCACCAACCACTTGTGCAATTTCTGTAAATCTAGTTGATAATTTTCCCTTTTCTCCTGCCAATCTTGATGCATATTCTACAATTCTTGCCATTGCTGATTTATCTAATTGTAACAATCCTTCTTGTTCACAAAATGTATGAACAAATCGTGCTAATTTGTTTACATTCTCTTCATTTATAGGTGCTGTTTCTTCAAATTCCACTTTTATTTTAAATAGTTTTCTGAAGTCTATATCCATTGATAACAATGTATGGTATATATTAGCATTTCCTATAAGTATTACTTTTAAATCGAGTGGAATTGGCTCTGGTTTTAATGATACCATCATTACTGATGAACGTTGTTCCATTGCATTGTTTATACTTAATTCTTTTACTCTTAATACTCTTTTTAATTCTTCGTAACATGCTGGATTTGCTAGTAAATCCTTAGCTTGAAATATAATATATCCACCATTTGCCTCATGCATTAATCCTGGTTTTAGCATTGTGAAATCTGTTTTTAGTGCACCATAATAATTCTCATATTCTAATTTTCCAAATAAGTTTTGATATGAATAGTTTGAATCCATTACTACTGGACATCCTTCTAAATTGCTATTGTCTATAAATAAGTTTACTCTATAATTTAGACATGGATCTTGAACTCTTTGAGTTTGTGGTCCTTGTTGTTGACTATTATTTTGATTCTTGTCTTCTTCTAAGAAATATGATACATTTTTTAATACATCTTGCTTTACATCATTTAAAAACTGATTTATTTTTTTATTTCTTTTATATTTTGATTTTATATAGTTAATGTGTGCATTAACTGTTAACAATGCTATATTAGATTGCCATTCAGAAACTTTTTTATCTGATTGTCTTTCTATTTGTTTTATTTCACTTATTGCATCCATTATCTGTTGTTGCACTATTGCTGATTTTTCTTCATATACTTGTTTTATTTCTTCGTCTAGTTTTTCAAATTCTTCTTCTTGTATTACTTTTCCTTCTACTATTGGCATCATGTATATTCCATTTTGTGCTGATTTTACTTGAAATCCATGTTTTTGTGAATTTTCATTTAGTTTTGTTAAGACTACTTCTCGTTTTTCTTCAAATTCCTTTTTGATTAATGCTTTTTCTTTTTCAAAGTCATCTGCATTAAATGTTTTCTTAATATCTTTTTTTACTTCTTTTATAAATCCATCCATATTCTCTTTGAATTCTTTACCTTGTCCCGCTGGAAGTGATACTGCTATTGGTTCATTTGGATTTTTAAAGTTATATATATAGCACCAATCATTTGGAACTTTCTTTTTTGGTGCAATACTGTCTAAGTAATTCTTGGCATACATAGTTTTTCCGACTCCACTTGGTCCTTCTATATATAAGTTATAACCTTTTACATTTACATCTATTCCAAATTCTAACGCTTTTATTCCTCTTTCTTGTCCAATTCCATCATTTATTGGTTCTAGCTCTTGTGTTGTATCAAATTTGAACATATCTTGATTACATATCATTTTTAAGTCTCTGTAACTTAATTCATTTTTTTCTTTCATTTTTTCCTCCGTATACATATTTATTTTGTCCCACTTTATCTATTTTATTTTATATTAGTTGTTCTTTTTTGTAAAGCTCTTTTTTGTATTTTTTTGTTGAAATTTTTGACATTTTATGTTAATAGTGTTATAATTAATAGGATGCAACGTTTTATCCTCGTTACATCTGACACTATTAATACATTACATTATATGGCAAATGCCAAGGAGGAAGTCAACATGAAGCAGAAAGTTTTAAACAATGGAGAACGGGATTTTGT
>ULTR01009893.1_pt1 | contig 13970 bp, 14 predicted proteins | sample 1957781 | NCBI WGS metagenome assembly ULTR01 (sample SAMEA4835739, study PRJEB28245) | human gut metagenome | biome: gut microbiome; material: fecal sample | place: Denmark | collected 2008 | reverse complement strand
GCGACTTCGGGCTCGCGCAAAACCTGTCGATCAGAGTTGCCGACGCGAAAAAGTATATCGAACGGTATTTCAGGACTTATCCGAAGGTCAAAGAGTTTATGGACGGGCAGGTCGAATTCGCAAAAGAGCACGGCTTTGTAAGAACACTTTTCAACCGCATACGTCTTATGCCGGAACTTTCGTCAAGTAACTATGCCGTGAGAGAGTTCGGCAAGCGCGCCGCAATGAACTTCCCGCTGCAAGGTACCGCCGCCGACATTATAAAAATCGCAATGCTGAAAACGGCGAAAAACCTTGAAGGAACAAGTGCGAAACTTCTTTTGCAGGTTCACGACGAACTTATCGCGGAAGCCGACGAAAACGAAAAGGACAAGGTTGAAAAAATTCTGAGAGAAAGCATGGAAACCGCGGTAAAACTCAGCGTCCCCCTTACGGTCGGCGTCGCAAGCGGCAAAAGCTGGTACGAGGCGTAATATGAAAGTTGCGGTAACGGGCGGCATAGGCGCGGGCAAAAGCGAATTTATGCGCGCCGTGAAAGAACTTGGGATAAGGACGTATTCCGCCGACGAAATCAATGCGGAACTTTTGCGCGACAAAAGATATATCGAAAAACTTTCGGAGGCTTTTCCGCTTGCCGTAAAAGACGGAAAGGTCGACAAGTCGGTTCTTCGCGAAGAAGTGTTTTCGGACGAGAAAAAGCGCAAAACGCTCAACGCGCTCGCGCACCCCGAAATACGGCGGAAAATCGAAGAAATCACGGGCGACGCCGTCGTCGAAGTGCCGCTTTTGTTTGAAAGCGGAATGACGGATTTGTTTGACAGAGTAATCGTCGTGACCGCCGGTGAAGACGTGAGAATAAACCGCATCGTTTCGACAAGGAACATATCAAAAGACCTTGCGAAAAACATAATTAAAAATCAAACCACGGACGACGAAAGACTAAAGCGGGCGGACTACGTCGCGATAAACGACGGCACCCGAAAAGATTTATACGAACAAGCGAAAAACATTATAAAAAGGATTTTTGAATAATATGGAAAACGTTCTTGACATTCTAGGCGGCGTGAAAGACTACGCCCATCGCGGCTGTTTTGACAAGACTTTGCCCGAAAACTCGCTCACTGCAATCCGCATTGCGGCGGACAAAGGGCTGGGGCTTGAAATCGACGTGCATCTGACAAAAGACAACAAACTCGTCGTGTTTCACGACCACACGTTAAAGCGTATGTGCGGCGTAAGCGGAATTGTCGAAGAAATGACGGAAAGTCAGCTGACCGCGCTTAAACTCAAAAACACATCGCACACGATTCCGACGCTGAAAGACGTGCTTGCGGCGGTTGACGGGCGCACCCCGATATTGATTGAGTTGAAGTGCCGAAACAACGAAATCGCACTTTGTGACGCACTGATTGATGAGTTAAAGTCCTATAACGGCAAATATATGTACATAGGCTTCAACGAAAAGGCGGCAAAGTATTTTAAGGATAAGGGATATACGATTGCGCTCTCGTGCTTTAAGCCGAAGACGCCGAAACTCGATTTCAAACCCGATTTTCTGCTTTGCAATATTCTGGGGATTCCGCGCAGCAAGAAAAAACGCGCGAAATATCCGCCTTTCATATCCTGGACAATCGAAAGCGAGCGCGGCAGGAAAAAATCGGAAGAAACGTCGGTCGCGACGATTTACAACACGGCAAATTTCAATTTTTGAAAATAAAAAAGATAAGAGGTAAAATTATGCAAAACATCACAAACGGCATTCTGGACGTAACGGTCAACGAAAACGGCAGCCTTCTCGACAGCGTGAAATATCGCGGCGAGGAATATCTCTGGCAGGGCAGCGAGAAATCGTGGAAATCGAAAGACATCGTCATCTTCCCCTTCGTCGCGCGCCTTAAAGACGGCTGGTATACCGTCGACGGAAAACGCTACGAAATGAAAAATCACGGACTTGCCCGCTACAACGTCTTCACGGCGGAAAGCAACACTGGCGACACGCTCGTCATGGACTTTAAGTCTTCGGAAGAAACCAAAAAACAATATCCGTTCGATTTCGATTTCAAGGTGAAATACGCGCTTGTCGGAAACAGTATGAAAATCACGTACACCGTCGTAAACACCGGCGACGTCGATATGCCTTTCGGGCTCGGTACGCACTTCGGCTGGGCGCTTGTCGGCGACGAAACCGACGATACCTGCGACGTATCCGGCAACTTTGCGATTATCGACACCGATAAACCCATCGAAGAATATGAATTCGATGACGATCTGCACCTTGTCAAGGGCGAGAAAAAGTCGGAGTTTACCAACAAAATCCCCCTGGTGAAATCGACCTTTATCCACGACGCGGTCGTCACGAAAAACAACGCGAAAAAAGTAACCCTTCTGCGCCGCGACGGCAAGGAAATCACGTTCGACATCGGCAACGTTCCCGTGCTTGCTATATGGTCCAACAACAAAATGGGCAAATACGCCTGCATCGAAGCGTGGTGGGGGCTTCCCGACACCGTCGATTGCGACAGGGAACTGAAAAACAAATTCCTTATCAACACTCTCCCCGCGGGAAAAACGTTTGAATACGAAGTAACCGTTACGTTTTAATAAATAAACGGCGTTTATTATTGAAATTTTCAAAGGCGCGTGCTACAATTTAACGGTAGCGCGCGTTTTCGCGCAAAGGAGTATTTATGCAAAGAATGAAAGTTTCGGAAATTCCTTATGAAAGAGCGGACGCCGAAAAGGTATGCGGCGTCATTGATAAAGCGGTTGAAAAAATCAACGCGGCGAAGTCCGTCGACGACGTGCTGGAAGCAAGAGAACTCGTGAACGACGCGTTGCGCGATTTTTATACGGAGTCGTCGCTTGCGAACGCCCGTTTCACGCTTAATACCAAGGACGAGTTTTACAGCGCCGAAAAGGACTATTACGACGAGAAAATGCCCGTGGTGCAGGTGAGTTATTTGAAATACGCCGACGCGATTTTAAGAAGTAAGTTCTTGGACGAACTCAAAACAAAAATAAATCCCGTCATCATTAAACAATTCGAGTTGCAGAAAAAAGCGGTGAGCGACGCGATCGTTCCCGAAATGCAAAAAGACAACGCGCTTGTTACGGAATACTCAAAGTTCGTGTCGGAATGTACGTATAACTTCCGCGGCAAGGATATTACGCTTGGCGAACTTCGCAAATTCACACAGGACAGCGACCGCGCAACCAGAAAAGAAGCGTACGTCGCGCTTGGAAAAACGCTGGAAAAACACAGCGATTTTCTGGACGACATCTTTGACAGAATGGTCAAAAACCGAGACCTTATGGCAAAGAAAATGGGATACAAGAACTACGTCGAGTTGGGCTACTACAACATGGGCAGGCTTTGCTATGACGAAAAAATGGTAAAGGTTTTCCGTGACAACGTCTTAAATGATATCGTGCCCGTCGTGACGCGTCTTAAAAAGCAGGTTGCGGAAAAACTCGGCATCGACCACATGCGTTTATACGACAACGACACGTATTTTCAGGAAGATCCGAGACCCGCTCTCGACGAGCGCGGCATTCTGAAAGCAGGGCAGGAAATGTACAAGGATATGAGTCCCGAAACCGGCGCGTTTATGGATATGATGATGGATACCGACGCGTTCGACGTGTTCACGCGCGAAGGCAAATGGACGGGCGGATATATGACGAGTTTCGATAAGTATCACCAGCCGTTCATCTTCGCAAACTTCAACGGAACGACCGCCGACGTCGACGTCGTAACGCACGAGGCGGGACACGCTTTTGCGTATTATATGTCGGAACCCGTCGTGCCGTACGAACTTGGTCTCGGCGCAATGGAAACGGCGGAAACACACAGCATGTCAATGGAGTTTTTCGCCTGGAAATATATTGATATGTTTTTTGGCAAAGATGCAAATAAGTACCGTTATAAGCACCTTTTCGATGCTTTAACCTTCATTCCGTACGGAACGATAGTGGATTACTTCCAACATATCGTATACGAAAATCCCGATATGACGCCTAAGGAGCGCGACGACGTCTGGCTGAAACTTGAAAAAGAATTCCGCCCGTGGATGGACGCCGACGACGTGCCGTATCTTTCAAAAGGTACAAGATGGCAATACCAGAATCACATTTTTGAAAGCCCGTTTTATTACATCGATTACTGCCTTGCTCAGACCGTCGCGATCGAGTTTCTGGAAGAATCGCAAAAGGATTACGACAAGGCGTTCAAGGCGTATCTTGCACATGCGACGCGCGGCGGCTCGTACGTCTTCACCGATCTTGTTCGCCTTGCGGGGCTGAAATCTCCGTTTGAAGAAGGCGCGCTTAAAGAAGTCGCGAAAACGTCCGAAAACATTCTTTCGTCGCTTCAAAAAACGTTTTAATTTTTACGGGGATAAGATATTATGAAAAAAACAAAAGTCAGGACAAGTAAAATTCTGTTGTGGGTTGTGTCGGCGGCGCTCGTCGCGATACTGTCGGTGTCGCTTGCCTTTATGGGTGTTGCGCTCAACCGCACGAAAAACCTTTATAAAACCGATTTTTCAGACCTTACCGGGCTCGCAAGCAAAACCGTGTTGTTCATCGGCGACGGTATGGGCGAAAACCATATTAAAACGACGGAAACGTATAACGGCGAAAGGATGTTCATGCGCTCGCTCGGGGCAGACGGGTTCGTAACGACGTTTTCAAACAACGTCGGGATTCCCACGGACAGTGCGGCAGCCGGAAGCGCGCTCGCAACCGGACAAAAATTCAATAACGGCGAAGTCGCGCGCCACGGCGGAAATAACGTCAAAAGCGTCGCAGAGTACGCCAAGGAGAAAGGGCTCGGCGTGGGTATCGTGACGACGGACAATCTTTACGGCGCGACGCCGGCGTCGTTTTCGTCGCACGCAAACAACAGGGGCGACACTTCCGAAATAATTAAAGGGCAGATTAACGACGTCGTGGACTTGTATCTCGGCGCGGGAAAAGACGAATACACGAAATATAAATCGCAGTTTGAAAGCAAGGGCTTTACGTTCGCAACAAGCCTTAACGACGTCAACGACGTCGGCGGAAGCGTTTTGAGCAATAAATTGATTATGCCGTTTTCGTCGCTTCCGTCGGAAGACGGCACCGACGATACGCCTACGCTCGAAAGGTGCACCGAGTTTGCGCTGGAATTTATGGAAGCCCGCTTCCCGGGCGGATATTTTCTGATGATCGAGGGCGCGCATATCGACAAGAAAAGCCACAAAAACGATATTATCCCGATGACAAAGTACCTTAAAAGTTTCGACAACTCCATTAAAATCGCATACGACAGGCTAAAAGACCTCGACAGCGCGATTATCGTCACCGCCGACCACGAAACGGGCGGGCTGAAATACAAGGACGGCGAAACCAAAGACGATATCAAAAACAGCCTTTATACCACGAAAACGCATACGGACACCAACGTGAAATACTTCATTTTCGTGAAAGGATTGTCCGCGGACGAGCTGAAAGCGATTATTCCCGAGAAAATCGACAACACCGACGTAAACCGCATCGCACGCGCTCTTCTCGCCGCTTAAACATAAATGGTTTCAAATACTTGACTTTATGCGGTTTTTAAGATATTATTTTATCCGTTGTGCGGACATGGCGGAATTGGCAGACGCGTAAGATTCAGGTTCTTATGGTCGCAAGGCTGTGCAGGTTCAAGTCCTGTTGTCCGCACCAAAAAAAGACAATCCGAAAGGGTTGTCTTTTTTCATGCGACAGCGGACTTGAAACAAAACTGCGTTTTGTCGGCAAACGGCACTGCGTTTGTGTGCCCCTGCACGCTGTGCAGCTGGCGCAACGCTTTGCAAGTAAACTTGCTCGCTTATGCTATTACGCTCGCTTCGCTCTCTACAAGTCCTGTTGTCCGCACCAAACAAGAATAAAACGAACCGAGATTACTCGGTTCGTTTTTTCATATCTTTGGTTTGCAACAGGACTTGTGACAATGCAAGGCATTGTCTGCACACTCCGTGTGCCCCTGCACGCAGCAGACATGGCTAACGAAGGAATGTATAGATTAAAGGATTGAATAATTTGTAAGGACATGCTAAGCTTGCAAAAAATGTAAACTGACCAAAAAGGCAATCGAATACTACTGCGAACAAGGCTTAATAAAACCCATAATGAAGCAGTGTGATTGTGCAAGTTTATAGACTATTGTTTTGCATTTCGCCCCTTAAAATCAGCCACTTACCTGAAATCCGCAGACAAAAACGCATAACCATCCTATAATGTATTTGCAAGCAGAAAGTGAGGTGAGATACAAGTGAAAGTTGAAATAAAAATATCCACAGAAGCCACAGAACCATACGCTGTTATACATGCCAATGAAATAACATCGGAAATCAGACGCATAGCTTCGGTCATTGAAGATAGTGCAGACAACAGTATCATTACCGTTACCGACAATGAGCGCATGTTCGTATTACGCCCGGAAGAAGTTTATATGGTACGAGTAGAGAACGAAAAGACCGTTGTATATACCAAAGTCAAAAAATACAACAGCAATAAACGCTTATATGAGTTTGAAACTCTACTCGGCAACGGCTTTATGAGAGTATCGAAATCGGTATTAGTTAATCTGCAATATCTTGATTGCGTTGAGCCGTCCTTTGGCGGAATTATGCTGCTTGTTCTGAAAAACGGGTGTAAGGACTATATCTCACGAAAGTATCTGCCTGCATTCAAAAAATATCTTGGTATATAGGGAGGTTGTGCTTTATGAAAAAATTTCTTGGGAAAATTGCGTTTGGAATTGCCATAGGGTGCTTTGGATTTGTATCCATGCTGTTTATCGCTTCCGCGTTCGCAGGCGGTGCAAATACTTTCATCGGTCAAAAAACAGGCGAAGAACTATTGCGGCTTGCTACATGTTTCATCATTATAGCAATCGGCTTTTCCGTTCCATCTTTGGTTTACGAAAAGGAAAACCTTGCGAACAGCCTAAAAGTGCTTATTCACATGGTAACAGGAACGGTTGTGTATCTTATTACTGCTTTCTTTGCAGGGTGGATTAAAAAAAGCTTCGGAGCAATAGTAGTTTACATCTTGATAGCATTGGGCGTCGCAGCAATCTTTTGGGTGATTTTCATGCTTGCCTTTAAGCTGCAAGCCGATAGAATCAACAGAAAGATTAGAGAAAAGCAGGATGATTAGCAGTTGATAATGTTCAGACAAGTGGTGGTACTATGAAAAGTTTTGAATGGGTCTTATGTCCCGTTTGCGGGAGCAAAACACGGGTTAAGATACGATGTGATACAACACTTGAAAACTTCCCGTTGTTCTGCCCGAAGTGCAAACAGGAAACGCTAATCAACGTAAAACAGCTGAATATGTCAGTTATCAAAGAGCCGGACGCACAGACGCAGAGCCGATAACACGCAGATAGAAAATGCGGTTATCGGCTCTTTACTTTTTGACAACTGCTATACGCTATGCGATTGCGGACAGATTGCAACACAAACACAAGACCGTTGCTTGTTGGCAGTTTGCGTCCTAAACATCAAACGGCGGTTTTGAAAAAACAAAACCGTCGTTTCCTTTTTGAAAAATCGGATTGCGGAGGCGTATTAAAGTCGCCCTTTTTTAAGGATATGGCGGTATCAAGGAGGTATCGCCATGTCCTATTATATTTACCCTAACCCGCCTAACTCTCTGCGTTCAAAAAAAGCTAACGTTAAAAGAAGCAAGGCAAATTATCGAAAACTATAAAAAAGAGTACCAACAATATCTCACCGACGTTCCGGAATATGTTATGACGGAAGATTCGGCAGGTTTCTATTCCAAATTAGGATTTGCGAATATCGATGAAAGCGTACTTACTGTCGAATATACTTTTTCTTATACTTCCGGTGGCGGAATGGCAAAAAGAAAATTCACTGTACCAATGACCGAAGAAACAATTGTTGATTTAATTGAAGCATTAGAAGGGAAGCTTACTATCAGCGCTTTTACAAAAGAACAACGCGCATTAATGACAAATAAACTTCGGGAACATATTAAAGAACGTGATCATTTCACTTGTTGCAGTTGTGGAAATTCTATTTATGCTGAACCTAATTTGCTTTTGGAAATAGACCATATCATTCCTGTGTCCAAAGGCGGTCATACGACAGAAGAAAATCTGCAAACGTTATGCTGGAAATGCAACAGAGCCAAAAGCAACAAAATCTAGAATTTAAGAGTAGGTAAACGAAAAATCCGGACGGTAAAGATTTAGTGCCGTTCAAAGCGACTTTTGACGAGTTCGTGAACGGGCTGTACTTTTACAGCGAAATGCTTTTTACCTATGAAAACGTATCATACGAAGTGTTTCTAAAAGGGAGCGAAACGGTTGAGTTTTGCTCGGAAGATATGCAACAGGAGTATGGTTCAAGGGAGGAGTTTGAAGCAAAAGCGAACATCGACGGAGTACTGCTGAAAGACCTTTGGGCGGACGTGAGTTTCGCGGGATTTATGTACTGCGGATAACGAGTGCGTGTCGCTGGCAATATCCGTATCCCGACAAAAAACAATGTTTAACACTCAAAAAAAGACCGATAAAACGTCGGTCTTTTGTTTTTGCGGTTTGAGGGAATGTGATTAATTTTCGTCGGTGAAAATCTTTTCCTGCTTTTTGAAAGATGTTTTGAACGTAAGGAACGAGAACTCGTTTTTCATATTTTTGAAACTTTCGGGTTTTGCCTTAAACCAGATAAGCCCGACGATCGATACCGCGACAACGGCGATGCCGATGTCCGACAGCGCGCCCAGAAAATCGATTGCGACGTCCTGCCAGGTTGCGTATCGTCCGCTTGTGAAAACGGGCAGTTGGAACATTTCCGAAATGCCTGCGACGACAAACGCCGAAAGCAAGGAAAGGGGCAGCGACGCCCATCTCGGCTTAATAAGCAGGAAGAACGTGCCGAACAATCCGAACCCCAACACAAGGAAAAGCGAGAAGTGCCCGAGCCCTTTTCGTATAAGCGTGTGGAAGGTGTCGAAGACGGACACGGTAATCGTCTTTTCGACGGTAAGGTCGGGGCGGCCGACGTACGTTGCGCGCACGGTAACTTTGCCCGATTTGTCGGACGTAAACACACCGTTTTCGTCGATTGAGCCTTCGCCTTTGACGACTTCCCATTTCACGTTTTTCGTGACGTTGCCGCCCGTATAAGCGGTGAGATCGATTTTGCCGCCTTTGACGCATCTGTCGGGTGCGACGACGGTAAGCCCGTCCACGACGTCGGGCACGGTGACGTGCAGCGTTGCCGTTATTGTATTGTCATAAATTGAAAAGTACGTAATCGTGGCGGTGCCCGGTTTATATGCGTGCAGGTGCGTTGTGGAGGCGTTGACGACGTATGAATCGGACGATTTGCTGATTATGTTTGACGGCGCGCCTTTGCTTGCGTTTTCTGCCCGGAAGCCGAGTTGGCTTGTGATGACCAGGTGTTCGTCTTTTTTCATTGTAAGGCTGAACGAGCCGTCGTCGTTTTCTGTGACTCGTTTATCAAAAGTGAATCCGGTGGCTTCCGGTTTCGAGCCTTCCAAGATTCTGATTTTTTGAGAAACGGTTTTATCGCCCAGTTTTATTTCAAGAGTTAAATAATCACCGTCCGTTGTTTTTAACGGATAAAACCACTGCTTTGCGGGAAGGAAAAAGATTTTGTCGTTGGCATTATGCTTTTCCCCATTAATCAGAATTTCTGTTTCGATAGTAGAGACGCCGTAACCGTTGTATTCGTCGTCGGTGACAGCCAGCACCGACATTCTGTATTCTTCGCAGGTTTTAAGCGTGATTATCCCGTCTTTATCGGCATCTACTAAGTCGCTGCCAAGATAGATTTTTGTTTTTATTCCTTTGACTTTGTCGGGGTTGACGCCTTCGTTGTATATTTTTAAATCGTACAACACGTTGTCGGGGTTGTCTTTCGACTTGACGACCACCCTGTGATATCCCCATTTGGAAAGTGTGACTTCACCGTTTTCTTTGACATTTATGTAATCTTCGGACTCGTCAAAACCGCGCTCGAAGTATAGTCCGGAAGTGTCGGCGTTTTCAGGAAGACACTTGACGCCAAGTTCCAGAACGTCGCCCGTATAATAATGATCGACGTCGGTCAGGACTTTGCCGTCACGCCTGACGCTTTTGACAACATAGCCTGTAACGGCGGAAACAGGGGGCGCGGGCTCGTCGGTTTTCATTGCCGACTGAATGTTGTCGGACACCTTCGCCGACTGAATCGCGCTTTTATCGCCGGGCGTCAACGCCTCGCCCCAGATAAAAAGGGTGAGCGCAATCGTACAAAAAAGGGCCGTTAGCGCAAGCGCGCGAAGCCCTTTGAAATATTTGCGTTGATTTGTAGTTTCCACAAAATACCCCCGTCCCGAAATTATTTATCGGATTTATTGTATGCCTTCACGGATTTGTCCAGCATCTCTTTGGTAATTTTCGAGTTGCAGTACGGACAAACGCCGACGTCGTTGATAAGCTCGAACTTTGCGTTGCAGAAAGGGCAGTGGACGAGATTGAGCGTCCCCGCGCGTTCCGCCTCCATCATTTCGTAATCCTTGTCGCGCATTGTGGTTTTGTCGATGATTCTTTCGTTGTCGAGGACGAGATAACCGTCAAGATAACCTTTTTGCACCATCGTTTTGACGTCGTTTGCCACGACTTCGGGATTCCTGTTGTGAACTTCCGCAAGCATTTTCACGCTTTTGATGCCGTCGCCGACAATCTGCGCTTTGAGACGCGAGAAATATTTAAGCTGACCGAAATGAATCCATACCAACGGCGCGCCGTAAAAGCCCATAACGATAAGGATAATGCCGACGATGCCCATCGCGCGGAAAGACTGACCTTTCGTAAAACCGATGACGGTCATCACGATTCCCAAAGGGAAACCGACCGAAAGGAAAATCGCCCATAAAAGAGTCCTTCTTGTTTTTATATCGATTTTGTTCATACCTGTCTCTTAAATCGTGTCTTTGAGCCCCAAAAGATAGTCGGAAGATACGCTGAACACTTTCGCAACCGCGACGATGTAACTTGCCTTAGGCTCGTTTACGCCGTTTTCCCAGAACGAAATTGTGCTTTTCGTAACACCGATTCTTTTTGCGAGCTGGTCGCTCGTCATGCCTGCGTCGATGCGCAGATCCTTTAATCTTTCAGAAAAAGCCGATATATTCATATTATACACCTCGTATAGAATATTGTAAAGAATTCAAAACAAATATAAGCATCAATTTAGAATTCAAAACGATACTAAAAGGCGTTGAAACGAGAATGCAAAACGCTTAAAGCTGCGCGTAACGGTTGGCGTTTTTGAAAAAGTATGATAAAATTGACAATATGAAAGTTACGGATACTTACCTTGCCGAAATTACCGACTTCGGACTTGACGGCAAAGGGTTTTCAAAAATCGAAGATATTGCGGTGTTTACGCCGTACACGGCGGCGGGCGACCTTGCGAAAATCAAAATCAAAAAGGTTTACAAAGGAGTTGCCGAGGCGGACGCCGTGAAAATCGTACGCCCCGCAAGTTGCCGCGTCGTTCCGCCGTGCAAAACGTACGGGGAGTGCGGCGGCTGCGTGTTGCAGCACGTTGATTTTCCGACCGAAAACGAACTGAAACGAAAACTCCTTCAAACCACGCTGAACAAGGCGGGGATAAACGTTCGGGTTTCGGACACGGTTTTTGACAAGGAGTATGAATACCGCAACAAACTGCAAATGCCTTTCACCGTCGACGGCGGCGAAATCACGCTGGGCTTTTTCAGGCGGAACACGCACGACGTGGTCGCGCTGTCCGGGTGTATGCTGCACGGCGATTTCGCGACGAAAATAATAAACGCCGTGAAAATTTGGACAAACGACGAAAAAAGAAGGCAAAAACTTTCCGTTTACGACGAGACGACGGGCAAAGGGTGTTTAAGGCACTTTGTCGCAAGGTACGTCGACGGGCTACTGTTCGCGACGGTTGTGATAAACGGAAAAGAACTGCCGTACGGGCGTGAACTTTTTGAAATTTTATCGAAAGATTTTGAATGCGTTTTGTATTCGTCCGCCAACGAAAAACGCACGAACGTGATTATGGGCGACGATGTGAAAAAACTATATGGTGAGGAAAGAGACGTCGATATCGACGGCATAAAAACCACGCTTTCGCCAAAGTCGTTTTTGCAGGTCAACGACGGGGTCAGACAAAAACTTTACGACGGGGTAAACGCCGCGGTGAAAAACGCGGACGTAATCATCGACGTTTATTCGGGCATAGGTATCCTTACGTCGATGCTTGCAAAAGCCAATAAAAACGCCAAAGTCTTTGGCGTGGAAATCGTGAAAGAAGCGGTTGAAAACGCAAACGATTTGATGAAGAAAAACGGGCTGTCGGGGCGCGTTGAAAACATTTGCGGCGACGCAACGAAAGTGTTGCCAAAACTCATAAACAATATTTTAAGCAATGAAAAATCGGGCATAAAGCCCGAAATATGCGTGGTTATCGATCCGCCGAGAAAGGGCGCGACCGAAGAAGTGCTGGACGCCGTGATAAGGTCGGGCGCCGAAAAGTTCGTGTACGTTTCCTGCAATCCGAAAACCTTGCAACGCGACGTCAGGTACGTTAATGAAACTTTTGAAGTCGCGTCGGTGACGCCTTACAACATGTTTCCGAAAACGGCGGAACTCGAAACCTTGTGCGTGATGAAACGCAAGTCTTTATGACATGTTTTTGAGATAAGGCAGGGCGAATCTGAAAAAGGTTTTGTACGCCTTGCATTTTTCAACGTCGCGCCTTTCGCGCTTGCAGCCGCCTTTGCAAAGCATATAATATTCGCACGATTTACAAGTCTCGTCCACGACGAGACTTTCTTTTATGAATTCGACGGCTTTGTTCGTGTGTTCGAGCGTGAAAAAGTCTTTGTCCGAAATGTTGCCAAGAAGATATTCGTCGGTGCAATAAAAGTCGCACGGATACACGCTGCCGTCCGATTCGATCACGAACTGGTGCGTGCAATGCCCGTTCATACCGCACTGTTCGGCGCGCTCGAAGTGAGCAAGTCGGACGAAGTTGTCAAACTGGCGTATCGACGTGTAATCGCCGTTTGCCATATCTTTCTGGTACAACGCGAACGCCGACAATAAAAACAGGGCATAGCTTTTTTCGTCAAGGTAAAAATCGGGGTTTTCGACCTCTCCGGAAAGAGGTTTCAGACAGGGGATAAACTGCAACCGTTTGAAGCCTTGCGACGTGAAAAACGGATAAATCTTGCCGATTCTCATCGCGACGTCCTTTGTCAGAACGGTAAGGATATTGAAATTTACGTCGTGTTTTTGAAGAAGTTTTGCCGCCGCGACGACCTTTTGAAAAGTTGGGTTGCCGTCCTTGTCCACGCGGTTTACGTTTGCGGTTTCGTCGCCGTCAAGAGAAAGCCCGACAAGGAAGTCGCCGGTTTTGAAAATCTCGCACCATTCGTCGTCGATGAGCGTGCCGTTTGTCTGGATTCCCAAAAACACGGGCGAGTTTTTGATATTTGCGCGGGAGATGAGATTAAGCGTCGCCCTGAAAAACGCTTTCCCGGCAAGCAGCGGTTCGCCGCCCTGAAAGTTGAACCAGACGGGATTTCCGTCGGCATAGGCAAACGCTTTTTTGACGACGGTTTCCGCCGTTTGAAGGCTCATTGCGCCGTGCGACGGCGTTTCGCGGTTTTTCGCGACGTCGTTGTAAAAGCAATATTTACACCGCATATTGCACGTTGACGACGCGGGCTTAATCATTATCGAAATCGGCGGCATTACTTAATCCCCCTGCGGTTTTCTTTCAACGATTTTCTGAAATCTTTAAGCGCTTCTAAAAGGGTATCGGCGACGTCGGGATAGGTCATCGAGATATTGTAGCCTTCCGCCGGGTCTGTATCGAGATTGAACAGATAGTTTTTGTATTGCTGGTCGATGAACG
>ULTR01078007.1_pt1 | contig 14239 bp, 10 predicted proteins | sample 1957781 | NCBI WGS metagenome assembly ULTR01 (sample SAMEA4835739, study PRJEB28245) | human gut metagenome | biome: gut microbiome; material: fecal sample | place: Denmark | collected 2008 | reverse complement strand
GGAAGAGCAGCAGTGCGCCTTCCTTGCGCTCATCCTTGTTGTCGGATGCGATTTTCTTCTTTGCATCGGTGAGCAGCGATGTCACAAGGCGGCGTTGCGCGTTGACCACTGTCTCTACGTTCGGCTTGAACTGGTCAAACATCTGGTCGTCGCCTTTGGCAACCGGACCGGAGATGATGAGCGGCGTGCGGGCGTCGTCGATAAGCACTGAGTCGACCTCATCGACGATGGCGAAGTTGTGTGGACGCTGCACGAGGTCGGCAGGCGATGTTGCCATGTTGTCGCGAAGGTAGTCGAAACCGAACTCGTTGTTTGTACCGAATGTGATGTCGGCGTTGTATGCGCGGCGGCGTTCCGGAGAGTTGGGCTCTGTCTTGTCGATGCAGTCAACAGAAAGACCGTGGAACATGTAGAGCGGACCCATCCACTCGGAGTCACGTTTGGCGAGGTAGTCGTTGACGGTGACCATGTGCACGCCGTTTCCTGTCAAGGCGTTGAGAAACACAGGCAGCGTTGCCACAAGTGTCTTTCCCTCACCGGTTGCCATCTCGGCGATTTTGCCTTGATGAAGCACGATGCCGCCGATAAGCTGTACGTCGTAGTGGATCATGTCCCAAGTCACCTCGTTTCCGCCTGCCATCCAGTGGTTGTGGTAGATGGCTTTGCCGTCGTTGATTTCAATGAAGTCTTTGCCTTGGGCGGCGAGTTCGCGGTCGAAATCGGACGCGGTCACTTCGATTGATTCGTTTTGAGCGAAGCGGCGTGCGGTGTCGCGCACGATGGCAAATACCTCAGGAAGATATTTGTTAAGCTCGTCTTCGAGCACTTCAAGGATGTCTTTCTCGATTTTGTCGATTTTCTCCCAGTACGGCTCGCGGTTTTCATACTCCACATTCTCGATTTCAGCCTTGATGTCGGCAATCTCTTTGCGTTTGTCGGCAACGCTGTCTTTGAGTGCTGCGCGGATTTTGGTGATGCGGTCGCGCAACTCGTCGTTGCTCAAATTCTCCAACGTGGGGTAAATCTTGTTGATTTCAGCCACGATTGGTTGAATCTCGCGCAGGTCGCGCTGCGACTTGTTTCCAAAAATTTTTTTCAGGAAATCATTGAATCCCATAATGTATTTTAGTTTTTTGTTTATAATCGTGTTGTCGTGCCTCGAGAAATCCATTGTCGCGCCTGAGGCACACGGCGCTGTAGTGCCGCTTAGTCTTTAAGCGACAACGGCATCATGCGCGCGCCGTTGGGCGAGCGTATTCTGAGGATGCGTGCCACGGTGGGCGCCAGCAGCGCCGCATCGATTGGCGATGTGATTTTCTGAGGCTTTACGCCCGGCGCAATGATGAATGCCGGCGCGCAGACAGCGTTGATGTTGACTTGTTTCAGCTGTTGCTGGTTGTTGTAGTCGTCGCGCACTTTCCATCCTGGCGCGATTTGCAGAAACACGTCGGCTGTTTCCTGCGACGTGATTGACTTGTGCAGCCGCAGCAGTGTCTCGCTGACAGGATTGTCGAGCACCTCGTCGACGGAGTATGCCTCGTCTACGCCAGCCATACGGCGCAAGAATGCACCCGACACTTTGCGCAGTTCCTCGACTGAAACGTTTTTCTCTTTTGCAAGTTTCTCGTTGAGATAGATTTTCTCGTTGAAGTATCCGTTCACCCAGCTTCCGTTGCCGTAGAGCGCCATCAGGTACATGTTGAGCAGCGACACAGCCTTTTTCGACGAGAATTCGCCTGTCGGGATGTTGAACCGAGGGTCGGTGGCATACATGTCGTCGAAATAGCCTGTCGGCGTCACGAAGATGCAGGCGTTGCCGCCAACGTTTTTCTCAATGGCGGCAAACAGACGCTCAAGCTGATGGTCGAGACGCAGATATTTGTCCTGCAGCTCGATGCGGCTGTCGTTGTCCGACGCATATCCGTAGGGTGCTGCGGTGTATGCGATGTTGAGCATGTCGACCGTGGCGCGTTTGCCCAGAGCCATGTCGTTCAGGCAATTGATGGCCACCGAGGTTATTTCCTCGTTGACGAGAGCCGAACTTTTGAATTTCTCTACGCAGTCGCCGTCCTTGAACGTGTATTTGAAAGGATAGAACGTGCGGTGGAGAGGAATGTCGGGATATTTGTTGATGTCCATGCTCGGACGCCAGGTCAGCGTGTCGAGGCGTGAGCGCAGAGGCATCAGCATGTTGCGGGTCGAGATGGTTGTAGGGTAGTCTTTGTAGAATGTAGACGAAGCCCATTTACCTGTTTTGTCGCTTATCCAGAAAGCGCCGTTGGCAGCGTGTCCTGCCATCAGAATGGCTTGTTGTGCGTCGGGGGCGATGGCGTATACGTCGCCGATGCCGTTGTTGTCCATACGCAGCTCGTCGCTGATGGTCGACACCTTTATCGCCATTGGCGAGAGTGTCTCGTCGGTGGCGTTGCCAATAAATTTAGGGTCGTTGAGAATCAGCGTTACGCGGCGCGCTTCTTCGTTGTATACTGTGGCGCCGGTGATGCCGTTGACGTTGGGATAAGTGCCGGTGTAGATTACGGCTGTCGACGTCGTATTGTCGAGCTGTGCCATGTCAAACACCACGTTGTCCAGATGCGCGCCTTCAGCCATGAGGCGTTTGAAGCCTCCGTTGCCAAACTGCGACTGGAGCAGGTCGAGATAGTCGCCGCGAAGTTGGTCGATTGATATGCCCACAATGAGCGTAGGACGCCCCGACGACACCTGCGACAAGGCAGACATCGCCACGAGCGAGAATATCATTGAGGATATCAGTCGGTTTACTTGCTTCTTTTTTCGCATCTCTTATAGTTTACGATAAAGCCTGCTGAACGCGCTAACGTGCAAAGCATCAGCGGGAAAAACGCTGCGTTTGCCGTTTGTGGCAAAGCCCGCCACGCGACAAGCAATATCAAAACAAGCGCAAAGTTAAGAAAATGATATGAATATACCCACTTTTTTGCTGATTTTATCCAAATTGTAATTGCGGGGAACAGGCAGAACGGGTTCAGCCAAAAGCCGAGCCAGTTGGGTGAGGTGGCTTCGTGCTCGGAGATGAAGATAAGGAAGAACACGAGGCACCCGGTAAGTCCGGTCAGCGTGAACCACACTGTGTCGAGCCAGCGCATCTGCTTGCGTCGCACCACGCCGAAGACTGTGGCACCGGCGATGAGCGCGAATGCCAGCCAGCATATAAACAGGGGCGACAGCAGGAATGGTGTGGGCGGCAGAACGGCGTTCTCGCTGCCTTCCACGAGCGTGCTTGTGCTTTCAACGATGCCCACGCGCTGTCCGGAGGCGGTTTTATAGGTCGCGCCTGCCATCTCCTTCATCAGAATTATTGGGGCAAACATCTGCTGGCGGACGGAAATAGGGCGGTCGATGCCTTGTCCGAGGGCAAGGTCGATGCCGAATTGATACCACGGGTAGTTGCGGCCGTAGTGCGTCATGATGTCGCGGTAGGTGGCGTCGGGGTGTTCCGACGGCGGATAGGAGAGCCCTCCTACGGCTTGCTCTATGAGGTCGCGCGGCCGCGTGGCGCAGTTGTTGAGCACGTAATTATAGCGATATTCGCGGTTTTCGGGCAGGCAAAGCCGTTCAAGCTCGTTGAATAGCCATAATGCCTGCTGCTCAGTCAGTCGCAGACGTTGTTCCACGACCTTGGAGCCTCTTCCGGCATATTCTGGTGTGAAATATTCAGTGGGGTATCCTCCTACGGCATAGTCGGTCTCGCCTTTAACAAAGCGGTAGACGAAATGGGGCTGGTTGAACGAGAACAGTCCGAAGTTATACACGCGGTCCATCGTCGCGCCGTCGGTGATGCGGATGGCTGTGTGTCCGTACAGTTCAAACACCTCCTGTCCGGGAAAGCACGTCAGCAGGCTCACGTCGAGACGTTGCGCCTGTGCCGCCACGGGCATAGCGATGCAGATGATTATTAGAGCCAATAACTTTTTCATAATGCAAAGATAGTGCAAGCCGAGAGGAAAGAAAAGAGCTTGCTCGATTTTCTTTTCCGAACCGCAGCCTATCTTATCTAAAGGTGGTGCAAATATTAAAACGGGGTGCATCCCGCTGTGAACTGAACTGCACCCCGCTTTATGCTATGAAAGATGATTCATCACCAATAAGTGAACTCATTTATGTCGGTATATGTCGTACCGTTGATGATGACTTTGTCAGGGTCTCCGCTTGAATCCGTTGTGCCTTTGAGGAAGACATTCTTGTTGAACGCAGAGCCGTCGGAATACCGGCAGTTGATAAATTCAATGATTGAATGCTGCTTCATGCATGACACAGCATAGTCGTAGTCATAGATGTTGTTGCCCTCGGCGTCTTTTCTGTTAGCTGTCGGAAGCCAATGGTCTTCGGTGGCTGTGGTGTAGCGGCCAAATTCGCAGTCCTTGAACACGCTGCTGCCATAGCAGCGGGCGTATGGATACCATAAATCACCGCAGTCGAATGTGCAATTCTCAAAATAACCGTCGCTCCATCCCGACATCCATCCGCGGAATGTTGTGTTTCGGGCAATAAGTTTTCCGTTTCCAGGTTGATTTGTGCAGTATTGGAATTTAGGACCGAAATTGCAGTTCTCAAGAATGATGGTTGTGCCTGGATCCATGGCAAACACACCATAAGCCGCTCTGATGGTAAAGTTCGTGTTTCTGACAGTCAGCGTTTTTCCGCCGTTCAGATAAATTCCGCCCCCTACGCTTGAGACATCTTTAATAAGATTGATGATGCCGAGTTTCACATTGTCGAGCACCACATTGTCACTGTTGATTTTGAGATAGCATCCATCGCTAGTGCCGGCACTGTCGTCGCGGGCAAGCGTGACGTCTTTGAACGTCACGTTGTCGTTGGGTATCTGGTAGCCGTTCTTTATCTTCAGCACCGAATTTGTTCCGCCGGTTATCACCACGCCTTCGGCGATGTTCTCAGGGATGGCGAGCTGCACGTTGTCGGCGAGCTGCACATGGCGGTTGTGGTGAGATGCTGCGTCGGCAAGCTCTTCGTCGGTGGCGATGCCGAGTGTGCCGATAAATGCAGGCTCAATCACAACGTTGAAGTCGATGCTGTTGGTGAGCAGCGATCCGTAGATGTTGGTGCGGTAGTTGCGCTGCAGCGGAACGCTCGTGAACGTGCGCTTCATCGGTGTCGTGCCGTTGGTGTAGTCGAGAGTGACGTCGGCTATGGTCTTGTAGTCGGGCACCAGCACGTAGTTCATCGACAGGTAGTTGTAGGCGGAGCCGGCAGGAAACGCCTCGGAGGCGTCGGGAATGTCGGCATAGGAGAAAGTCACGTCGGTGGCGTTGCCTACGACGCTGCCCGACGCAAGGTTGATTGCCGAATAGGCTTGCGTTGCGACTTGAGTCTTTGTCACGGTGTAGCCCGATGCCGCAGCGGCGGCAAGGTCGTCTGTGCCGATGTTGAGCTGTGCGTACGGACGGTAGAGTTTTACGGTTTGCTGGAGGTTGCCATTCACGTCAATCTCCGCTTTTGCGAAAAACGCGTCGTCGGCTTCGTTGCTGCACACTGTGGGCGCGAGTGTAGCCACTTGTGTCGTTTCGTCGAATTTCGATCGTGCGCCAACCTCATCTGCGGCAGCCCAGAAGATTACATCATACTTCTTGCCGCTTGCCAGCTGGAGCTGCACGTTTTTTGACAATCCGGTCATTTCTACGGTTTCAGCAGCCTTGCCGTCAAACATTGCCAGGGGCTGCTGTTCTCCCTGTGGATACACGGCATATTTCAGAGACTTGATTTTCGAGGCTTCGCCGAATGCGCGTGTGCCTAATTCTTCTGGTAACTGGACTGTTAGCGATACAAGGTTCTCACCTTCACCCTCGGTGGTGAGCTTAACTTCATCGCTGCACGATAAAAGCAACAAGGGTGTCGCAGCGATGGCAATTAAGGTCTTAAAATTCCCATTCATAATGTATTAGTTTTTTTTAATTTGTTTGGAATGTTTATACTACAAAGATACAAATATTATATTCTAAATCAAAAAAAATCAGAAAAAAATTTATAGGTATGCAAAAAAAACGGGGAACGGATGCTCTGCATGGTCGTTCCCCGGCTCGGTATTATGAGAAAAAAGTGCTATTTCACGAACTTGCCAACGATGATTTTGCCGTCGACAGCAGCGCGGAATATGTAGGCGCCTATAATGCTCCTCGGCATCCGCCGAGTATATAAAGAAAAAATAGAGAACAATCCATGTCGGTGTAAACCGCATTGGCAGATTGCTCTCAAATCTGTCGACGCTTTCCAGAAACAGCCGCCGTTAATATACGCTGAGCAACTCCATGTCGAAGATTAGTGTGGAGCCGCCGGGAATGCCGGGCTGCGACAGTTTGCCGTAAGCCATTTCCGCCGGGATATACACTTCCCATCGGTCTCCTACGTGCATCTGTTGCATCGCGATGCTCCAACCAGTGATTAGGTCGCTGAGCCGTGCTGCAAGCGGAGAACCCCCGCGGCTGCTGTCGAATGTGCGCCCGTTGATTGTGCGTCCGGTGTAGTGTGCGGTGACAACGCTGCGTGCCGACGGCTTGCGTCCGTCTTTGTCGCCCGATGCGATGACTTTGTAGTAGATGCCTTTGGGCAGAGGTTTCACTCCTGTCTCTTGCGCCTTGTCGGCAAGCCATTGCCGGTTTTTCTCGATGTATTCTCTTTTTGGCATAGTCGGTGTTGCTTTATTTGAAAATGTGACGTATTGTTTCCAGCGGTTCGTAGAAAATCATGCGCGGACCTGAAAAGCGCATCACCTCGCGCATCTGTCGGCGCATCGACGGCTTGTAGCAGTGCACTGTGCATCGGCGGCACGACGTTTTGCGCTCTCCGAACGGGCAATGCTCCAGCCGCGACTCGGCATAGGCGAGCAGCTGACGGCAGCTGTCGCAAAGCTCGCTGTTGCCTTCTTTCTTGCGGCAGTATAGGCGCACCATCACGCCGACCACGCGTTTCTCTTTTTCGATTCTTGACATATAATTGACGGTAGGGTGGAAATAAAAAAAAAGTCGCTTGAAAAAGCGACTCTTGCTGTGGGTGTTGACGGATTCGAACCGCCGACCCTCTGCTTGTAAGGCAGATGCTCTGAACCAGCTGAGCTAAACACCCTTGCTTCTCAAAAGCGTTGCAAAGGTATGGCGAATTTTTTAATCCTCCAAATTTTTTGGGGATAATTTTTTTGACAAAAGTTCGCTTGATAACGTATCTATTGGATAATCAGAATGATAATAAACGAAAAAAAATATGCCGTTACGATGCTTGCAGATTGGTGGAAATATAGTAATTTTGCAGAGTTATTGAAAATATCAATCTTAAAAACAAACATAAATGTCTCTCTCATCACTGACAGCCATATCTCCAATCGACGGCCGTTACCGCGGCAAGGTGGAGATTCTGGAAAATTACTATTCTGAATACGCGTTGATCCGCTATCGCGTAAAAGTTGAAATCGAATATTTTATCGCCCTCTGCAAACTTCCGTTGCCGCAACTTGCGGGCGTTGACCACGCACTCTTCGGAGAGCTGCGCGACATCTACGCCAAATTCTCGGTCGACGACGCGCAGCGCGTGAAGGATATCGAAAGCGTAACCAACCACGACGTGAAAGCGGTGGAATATTTCATAAAGGAGCAGTTCGACCGTCTTGGCTTGGCTCAATATAAGGAGTTCATCCATTTCGGACTCACGTCGCAGGACATCAACAACACTTCGGTGCCGATGCTCATCCGCGACTCTCTCCACGAGGCTTACCTGCCTCTGCTCGATGAGATGGTTGGCTTGCTCAACCAGTATGCCGAGGAGTGGAAAGACATTCCAATGCTTGCCAAAACCCATGGACAGCCTGCGTCGCCGACACGCTTGGGCAAGGAAATCCGCGTGTTTGCCTACCGCTTGGAGAAGCAGATAGAGCTGTTGAAGCAGGTGCCGGTGAGCGGCAAGTTTGGTGGCGCTACGGGCAATTTCAACGCCCACCGCGTGGCTTTCCCCGACCGCGACTGGCGTGCGTTTGCCAAGAAATTTCTCAATGAGAGTCTCGGCGTCGAGCGTGAGGAGTGGACAACTCAGATTTCAAATTACGACAACCTGGCTGCTCTCTTCGATGCCATGGCGCGCATCAACACGATAATGATCGACCTTGACCGTGACATGTGGCAATATATCTCGATGGAGTATTTCAAACAGAAAATCAAAGCCGGAGAGGTGGGTTCTTCAGCCATGCCTCACAAGGTGAATCCAATCGACTTCGAGAACTCGGAGGGCAACCTCGGTCTGGCCAACGCAATTCTTAACCACCTGGCTGGCAAATTGCCGGTTTCACGCCTGCAGCGCGACTTGACCGACTCCACTGTGCTGCGCAATGTCGGTGTGCCGTTGGCTCACATGATGGTAGCGCTTCACAGCACCCTCAAGGGCTTGCACAAGCTGCTGCTCAATGAAGCAGCCATCAGCCGCGACCTCGACAATATGTGGAATGTGGTTGCCGAGGCAATCCAGACCATCCTTCGCCGCGAAGGATATGAGAAGCCTTACGAAACGCTGAAGGCTCTCACCCGAACCAACAGCAAGGTGGACGCCGAAAGCATTGCCAGCTTCATCGACACGCTCAAAGTGAGCGATGCCGTGAAAGAAGAGCTTAAAGCGATTACTCCTCACAACTACACTGGGTTCTAAAGCATTGAAACAGTTGTAGGAAAGCACATAATTAAAAAGAATGTTAAAATTCAGTTTCTGACAAAGCCTTTTTTAATTATGTGCTTTTCCATTTGAAAAAAATGCAGTTACTTTGTCGATGGAATAAATTGCAAAATTGATTGAAATCTACAAGTTTTTAAGAATTAAGATTACAAATTAATAGCAAAGATAAAAAAGACGCCGAGAGGCAGTATTTGTATATAAAAAACAATTGAATTTACTATGGAAGAGAACAAAAAGCCGAAAAGAAGACGCATCGGCGAGTCTCAGGAGATGAATGGCGAGTCAGGACACTTTGAGAAGGTTACTTACAATCCGAAAGCTTCGTTTGTGCCTACTGATTCAGCACAGGGTGCGCCTGTGGAAGGTGGAAGCGACGCAGCGCCACGTCATGACTATCGCAGACCGAACTACAACAATCAGAACAGCTACAACAGTTATGGCAACAACCGCCAGGGTGGTTACAACAACAACCGTCAAGGCGGCTACAACAATTATAACAACCGCCAGGGTGGCTACAACAACCGTCAGGGCGGCTACAACAACAACCGCCAGGGTGGTTACAACAACCGCCAGGGTGGATACAACAATGCCCAGGGTGGATATTCCGACCAGCAGCACGACGGCGGATACAACAATTATGACAACCAGCAGGGCGGCTACAACAACAACCAGCAGGGCGGCTACAACAACAACCGTCAGGGCGGCTATAACAACAACCGCCAGGGTGGTTACAACAACAACCGCCAGGGCGGCTACAACAACAACCGCCAGGGTGGCTACAACAACAACCGCCAAGGCGGCTACAACAACCGTCAGGGAGGCTACAACAACAACCGTCAGGGAGGCTACAACAACAACCGCCAGGGAGGTTACAATAACAACAATCGTCAGGGAGGCTACAACAACAATCGTCCGGGTGCAAGTTTCAACCGCCAGGGCGGACAGCGTTTCACTCCACGTCCAAAACAGATTGTCTACGACGTGCCTGAAGTGGATCCGAACGAGGAAGTACGCTTGAACAAGTTTATGGCGAATGCCGGAATCTGCTCGCGTCGTGAGGCTGACGAGCTGATACAGCAAGGACTTGTGAAGGTGAACGGAAACGTTGTTACCGAACTCGGCTCAAAAATCAAGCGCGACGACGTGGTTGAATACAACGACAAGGTGGTTACGCTCGAAAACAAATGCTATATCCTGCTCAACAAGCCTAAAGACTGTGTCACTACAAGCGACGATCCAGACGGACGTCTCACGGTGATGGACATCGTCAAGAACGCTTGCAAGGAGCGCATCTATCCTGTAGGACGCCTTGACCGCAACACTACAGGCGTGCTTCTGCTCACAAACGACGGCGACTTGGCTTCGAAGCTGACTCACCCGAAATATGTGAAGAAAAAAATCTATCAAGTGTGGACTGACAAGGACATCGCTGAAGACGATATGCAGCAGCTTGCCGACGGCATCGAACTTGAGGACGGACCAATCCACGCAGATGCAATCAGTTATGTCAACGACCACGACAAGAACCAGGCGGGAATCGAAATCCACAGCGGACGCAACCGTATCGTGCGCCGTATGTTTGAGTCGCTCGGCTATCGCGTGACTAAACTTGACCGTGTGTATTTCGCTGGCTTGACAAAGAAGAATCTGCCACGCGGACGCTGGCGTTACCTTACTCAGGAAGAAGTGAACTTCTTGAAACAAGGATCTTTTGAATAGAATTTTAAATCATACAAAATGAAACGTACAAAAATTTCAGAAATATGGGCGCCTGAGTTGATTGGCACAGACGTTTGTGTGAAAGGCTGGGTGCGCACGCGCCGCGGCAACAAGCATGTGCAGTTTGTGGCTCTCAACGACGGCTCTACAATAAAGAACCTTCAGATTGTCTTCGATATGGAGAAATTCTCCGACGAGGATCTGAAACCCATCACAACGGGTGCGAGTATCCACGTAGAAGGCAAACTCGTGGAGTCGCAGGGCAAGGGTCAGACTGCCGAGGTGCAGGCGGAAACGCTTGAAATCTACGGCACAGCCGATCCTGAGACTTATCCTTTGCAGAAAAAAGGACACACTCTCGAATTCCTGCGCGAGAAGGCTCATCTGCGTCCGCGCACAAACACTTTCGGCGCGGTGCTCCGCATACGCCACACGTTGGCTTATGCAATTCACAAATTCTTCAACGACCGTGGTTTCTTCTATCTCAACACGCCGCTCATCACATCGAGCGACTGCGAGGGTGCCGGCGCGATGTTTCAAGTGACAACGCTTGACCTCAACGACATCCCTAAGAACGAAGAGGGCAAGGTGGACTATTCTCAGGATTTCTTCGGAAAGCCTGCCAGCCTTACCGTTTCCGGACAGCTTGAGGGCGAGCTTGGAGCAACGGCTCTCGGCGCAATCTATACGTTCGGACCTACGTTTCGCGCCGAGAATTCCAACACTCCGCGCCACTTGTCTGAGTTCTGGATGATTGAGCCTGAGGTTGCGTTCAACGACATCAACGACAATATGGAGTTGGCAGAGGATTTCATCAAATATTGCGTAAGCTATGCTCTCGAGCATGCTGCCGATGATATTGAATTCCTTGCAAAGATGTATGACGAGGATCTTGTTGAGCGACTCAAATCGGTTGTCAACACAGAATTTGTACGACTCACTTATACTGAGGGCGTGAAAATCCTTGAGGAATCGGGACATAAGTTTGAATTCCCTGTTTATTGGGGAGCCGACCTTCAGAGCGAGCATGAGCGTTTCCTCGTAGAGGAACATTTCAAGCGCCCTGTAATCCTTACCGACTATCCGAAGGAAATCAAGGCTTTCTATATGAAGCAGAACGAAGATGGCAAGACTGTGCGTGCCATGGACGTGCTGTTCCCGAAAATCGGAGAGATTATCGGTGGTTCGGAGCGTGAGGAAAGCTATGAGAAGCTGAGCCAGCGCATCGAGGAACTCAACATCCCGATGAAGGATATGTGGTGGTATCTTGACACTCGCCGTTTCGGCACTGTGCCTCACTCTGGTTTCGGACTCGGCTTTGAGCGCCTTGTGCTGTTCGTGACTGGTATGACCAATATCCGCGACGTCATTGCGTTCCCACGCACTCCGGGTAACTGCGAGTTCTAATCGCAAGACATGACAAAATAATTTAGGACTGGTTTGAGGCTGAATGGCTGAAAATCAGTCCTATTTTTTTTATAAAACAGACTGAATACTATGGGAAAAAGTGAATTCTTACAAGATTTCAAAGCCTTCGCGATGCGGGGCAACGTGATTGACATGGCTGTCGGTGTGATTATCGGCGGCGCTTTCGGTAAAATTATCTCTTCTGTTGTCGCCGACGTGATTATGCCTCCTCTCGGGCTGCTTGTCGGAGGAGTGAATTTCACAGACCTTAAGCTTGAGTTGAAACCTGCGGAGATGGTCGACGGCGTGATGCAGGATGCCGTGACGCTGAACTATGGAAATTTCTTGCAGACGGCGTTCGACTTTATTATCATTGCCTTGTCGATTTTCTTGTTTGTCAAACTTATCGGCAAACTGATGCGCAAAAAGGAGGAGGAGCCTGCCGCACCTCCGGCTCCAAGCAAGGAAGAGCAGCTGCTCACTGAAATCCGCGATTTGCTGAAGAAGCAGAGCGAGAAATAGGTTATTTAAGTTTTTCTTTCAGAAAACGTCCGGTGTAGCTGTCCGGGCATGCCGCGATGTCCTCGGGTGTGCCCGCACACACGATGTGTCCGCCGCCGTTGCCTCCCTCAGGACCCATGTCTATCACGTGGTCGGAACACTTCGCCACATCGAGATTGTGCTCGATGATTATGATTGTGTGTCCCTTCTCAATAAGACGGTTGAACGATGCCATCAGAGTGTTGATGTCGTGGAAATGCAGACCCGTGGTAGGCTCGTCGAAGATGAACATCGACGGGCGCTGCTTCTCCTGACTGAGGAAATAAGCCAACTTTATGCGTTGGTTCTCACCGCCCGACAGTGTCGACGACGATTGTCCCATCTTGACGTAGCCCAATCCCACCTGCTGCAGCGGCAACAGGCGTTTCACGATGCGTGTCTCCGTAGTGCCCTTCGACTCGCTGAAAAACTCGATGGCCTGATTGATGGTCATGTTGAGGATGTCGTAGATGTTCTTGCCGCGGTATTCGATGGCAAGAACCTCGGGCTTGTATCGCTTGCCGTGGCACGACTCGCATTGCAGCGTGATGTCTGCCATAAACTGCATCTCGATGGTGATTGTGCCTTCGCCCTTGCATTCCTCGCAGCGTCCGCCCTCGGCATTGTAGGAGAAATATCCGGCGTCGAAGCCCATTTGTTTCGCGCCCTGCTGCTCGGCAAACAGCCTGCGGATTTCGTCGAAAGCCTTAAGATAGGTCGCCGCATTGCTGCGCGAAGATTTCCCGATGGGGTTCTGGTCTACAAATTCCACGCTGTTGATGAGCGACAGGTCGCCGCGCAGATCGGTGTATGACCCTGTGTTCTCGCAAGCCTCGCCGAAGTGGCGCAGCAGCGCGTTGTAGAGGATGTCGCGCACGAGAGTCGACTTTCCAGAGCCGCTCACGCCGGTCACCACGGTCATCACCTGCAGCGGGAAGCGCACGTCGATGCCCTTGATGTTGTTTTGCGCCGCACCGATAATCTCGATGTAGTTGTGAGTGCGCCGGCGCAGCTTGGGCAGAGGTATTTGCATCTCGCCGGTTAGATATTTTGCCGTCAGGCTGTCGGTGGCTTTGTCGAGCTTGTCGACAGGTCCTTGATACACCACATTGCCGCCTCCGCGTCCGGCCAAAGGTCCGATGTCGATAATCCAGTCGGCGGCACGCATGATTTCCTCGTCGTGCTCCACAACGACCACCGTGTTTCCCAGCTGCTGCAGGCGGCGCAACACGCGGATAAGCCGTTCGGTGTCGCGTGAGTGCAGTCCGATGCTCGGTTCGTCGAGGATGTAGAGCGACCCTACAAGGCTGCTTCCCAATGAAGTGGCGAGGTTGATGCGCTGGCTTTCGCCGCCCGACAATGACGATGACAGGCGGTCGAGCGTCAGATATTCCAGTCCCACATCGCAAAGATATCCTATGCGGGTGCGAATCTCTGTGAGCAAGCGTTTGGCGATGCGTGCGTCGGAGTCGTCAAGGCTCAAGGTGTCAAACCATTGGCGCACGTCGCTTACCGGCATCCGCACGATGTCGGCTATCGTTTTGCCGGCAATTTTCACGTATAGAGCCTCGTGCCGCAGACGGCTTCCGTGGCATTCGGGGCACGCTGTCTTTCCGCGGTAGCGCGCCATCATCACTCGGTATTGTATCTTGTATTGGTTGTCTTTCACCATATCGAAGAAGCTGTCGATGCCGTAGATTCCCGGCGCACCGTGCCACAGCAGCGCGCGCTCCTCGTCGGATAGTTGGTAATACGGGCGATGCACGTGGAAACCGCGTTTGGCGGCGGCGATGATAAACGCACGCTTCCATTCGCTCATTTTCTCTCCACGCCAGCACACGACGGCGTCGTCGTAGACCGACAGCGC
>ULTR01091985.1_pt1 | contig 14328 bp, 7 predicted proteins | sample 1957781 | NCBI WGS metagenome assembly ULTR01 (sample SAMEA4835739, study PRJEB28245) | human gut metagenome | biome: gut microbiome; material: fecal sample | place: Denmark | collected 2008 | reverse complement strand
AGGCGCAAGCAGATGGCGCAGTTGAATCTGGAAATAGTATTAGGTGTTTTCCACACTACTTTTCGCCGAATCTTCCATTTTTGATGCTTCTTCCGTGCGTGCGACGTTCTCGGTCACGGAAACGTGGATGTGCCCTTCCGCGATTGCTTTCGCCATGTCGAAATGGATGTTGTCTTTCTTCTCTACGGCGTTTTCGGGGCGATCCATATAAATCACGCGGACGTCTTCTTTCTCCGCGGCAGTCTTGCTCCACGAGCGAACGGTCCACGCCGCCAGCAGAATCAGGAACGGAATCATGTTGTAATGATAGCGCACCTGCGTTTCCAGCAGCATATGGCTCAGCGCCGTGCCAAGGAAGAAGAGCATACAAACGAGAATCATGGCGTTCGGGGCAAGCCGCCGCCGCCACGCCTCCATTGCGCCCAGTGCTGCAAACAAGAGCACCGCCATGTACATCACGCGCCCAATGGGACGGATGCTTTCCAGCAGGCTGCGCAGTTCAGGCGTCAGCGTCCCCTGCTGCTCCGTCCAGAGCAGATTCCAGTCAATGCCGAAATCATCCGTTCGCCACAGGTCGCGGAACTTGTAGACCATCAGGTTCAGCACGTTTTCCGGCTCCGACTGGATGCGCTGCGCCGCCACTTCCATACACGCCTGATGCGCCCCCGTCGCGGACTTCGCTGTGTCATATGCCTGCGCGAAGAATTCGCTGTCCGTCTCGTTCCACAAGCCATTCGACTGCGTGTTCAAGCCGACCATGAGGTTGTAGCCGGACGCGTACAGCCCCGACGCGGGCTGCTCGCCGATGATGTCAGAAATTGCGCGGTTGATGACGCTGCCCGTGACGAGATAGCACACCAGCACCAGCACAATGCAGACGATTGGCTGGCTTGTGGCGTAGCGCGCGCCCTCCACACGGATTTCGTTCATCGGGTCGCCCGTGACGCACAGCTGCGCCACGCAGTACGCCGCCAGCAGGATGACCGCCATCGGGCGAATTGCGCCCGCAAGCGCCAGCACGATGCCCAGCAGCGCCATCACGCCCAGCATCCGAGAAGGCGCAACATCGTAGAGGCTGCCCTTGCGGCGGTCAAGAATACTCGTCATCATGCCCGCAGCAAGCAGAATCAGCATCGTGAAGGACGGTTCGGTGGCAACCATGTTGCTGAACAGGATGTGCGACGGCCACAGGCTCATCAGCGCCACCGCCACCAGCGCGCCCGTGCGCCCCGCGATTCGCCGAGCGATATGCCCCGCCAGCAGGATGGAAATCACACTGCACACAAGGTTTGCGTACAGCGCGTTGCGCACCGACGCGCCGAAAATAGCAAACGTCGGCCACAGAATGAGCATCGGGAAGCCGATGGTGTGCGGGTAGAGCGCGATATAGCGGCGGTCAACCGCTCCTTCGGCGGACATCAGCGTATCATTCAGCAGGTGATTCGCCATGCGGTAGTACGTCTCGAAGTCCGAATCCGGCTCAACGGGGATGTTCCAAATCACCCACAGGCGCAAATACACGCCAACACCCACCAGCACCGCGCCGAGCGCAATCATTACGATGTTTTTGGGAAGCGGCTGCATCTTCTGCCCGCACTTGCGCGAAATCCGCCCCAGCAGCAGCGCAAGGAGCGACAGCCCCGCCATACTCAGCACCCAGATACCCTGTCCGAGATATTCCCGCTCCGTCGCGCGCGTCACATATTCGAGGCTGGCACTCAGCGCCAAGCCCATGCACATGATAAACAGCGTCAGTGCGAGATAATCAAGCAGATTCTTCTTGCGGCTCATGGTCTGCTTCCTCCCTGAATGCATTTTCCGCCGTGCGCCGCGCCGAAATCAGCCGCCGCACAAGCACCACGCCTGCCGCCACAACAAGCAGGTCGTGGCAGAGCATAAAGGTATACATTTGTTTGTTGTTGTCCGCAAAGCCGTTGCCGATGACCGACAGCGGATATTGCATTACGCCGACGAACATCACGCACAGGAACAGCATCGCCAGCAGCTTTGTCTGCTTCTGCGTCTTTTTGCGGCAAATCAGCGTCAGGCAGAACACGCCCGCCGTGCCGTAGAGCAGCACATATACCCAGAACGCGCGCGCCGCGAAGATGCTGCGCAGATTACCCCAGAGGTTCATGCGGTGCAGCGGACGGTTATCGCTGTACAATGCGTCCGTGTAGGTCATGAACGACGTGCTCAACGTGACGGATTCCTGTGCGGCGCGGTTCATCATTGTCAGCATGTCCTTCGGATGGCGCAGATAGTAGCGCACGAGCGTCATCGTCGTCACACGGTCGTAGAATTTCTCCTGTAATTCGTCCGACTCAATGGGATAAACGTACTCGCTGTTCGGATAGTACGCGTGTTTGCCGATGTCCGCCTTCATTTCCGCCGGAATGCCCAGTTCTTCCATGGCTGCGTCCGGGTCGTCGGCAATCATCAGCGCACCGTAAAACACGCTCTGCCAGATGGTCTGCTTTTCGGACACCCCCTGATTTTTGCGGTACACACCAAGCGTGTCGTAGCTGACCAGCCCGCACAGCAGCGCGCCCATCAGCGAAAACGCAATCAGCGGCTTTTTTGTCTGCGGATGATGATAGACGGTAAAGACAATCAGCAGAACAATCGCCGCCGGGAGCGCCAGCGCCATCTGTGCCTTGGCAGTGCAGAGAAATCGCACGCTGATGGCAAGCAGAATCATCCACAGCCAGCTTTTCCGGCTGCCACGCGGCATCAGCGCCAGATGCACCGTACAGGCAATGGTCAGCATCAAGCCGACGGGAATCATCGTTTCGCCGAAGAGCGAGTTGTACCATGCGAGGTAATTTTCGCCCAGCAGCATACACGCAACAACCAGCCCCGCCGGAAGCGTCAGCTTGCCCAGCAGCGGATACAGGTCGTGCACGAGCAGCAGCAGCGCCGCCATCACCAGCGCCAGCAGGATGAACGCCTGCACCTGCGTGGAGTAATTGCCGCCCGCCAGCAGGGTGATGAAGCGCACGAGCATCGACGGGAAAATCAGCGAATAGGTGGGGTCTATGGAGGTCAAGCGCGCCGGATGGAACGGCTCACGGTAGGAGTAATCCTCGACGACACCCCACTCAAGCTGCGTCGATTCATCATCGAGCTGCGGCTGTGCCCAGTACAGGTCGATTTGCTCCATCATGCGCCCGAAGTCGCCGTTGTTCACGCCGCCAATGTGCTCTGCCGGAAGCAGCTGCCAGCAGCAGAGCACCACGCAAACCAATGCAACAATGGCGACCGTCCCCTTTTGCGTCACGCGGATTTTACGGAGATACGCCAGCAGTCCGCCGGACGCGCCCGCCGAGCAGGGCGGCAGCGCCAATTTCGCGTCCTTCACGCTCAGCCACGCCATCAGACGGCGAAGGAGCACCGCGCCGGACACAGGGCTCATCAGCTCCGCCAAACCGCCCAGCAGGAACGCCAGCGGCTTCACGGTCAGCAGGTCAATGCCGCCCGTCAGCACGAGGGTCAGCGGCAGATAGCCAATCGTGCCAAGCAGTACCATCAGCAGAAACGCGCAGAGCATCACGGATGCGCTCTGCCGCCGTACAATGGGCAGCAGCAGCACGAGGAGCGCCGCGCAAATCAAGCACCAGCGGGAAATGGCGTGATGGTCACGCCCGAAAATGGTTTCCAGCACGGTATGCAGCGGTGAACGTGACGAAACGGCATTCCCGGCATCGTCCGCCAAATACCAGCTGTCCGCGTTCCGCAAAGCGCTTTCGTTTTTGTCCATCATGGTGCGAACGACTGCCGGATGCTGAATCGCAAATTTCACCCGTTTCCCCAGCGAAATATTTTCGTTCAGCAGGGCGGCATTTTCCGCGTCCCGCGGGTCGTTCACAAAATTTTCGGAAGGTTCATAGTAGCTTTTGCCGATGTCCGCGAGGTAGCTTTCGGGCAAGCCGAATGCTTCCAGCGTCTCTTCCGGCTTCTCCGATGCGGGCAGATAGCCCTGAAACACCGCAAGGTAGTTCGCAGCGGCGGAATGCACCGTGTCGTCCGCCTGCCAGCCTGTAACCAGGCCGCTCACGCACATCAAGCTCGCAATCAGCACACACGCCGCATGAAGCGGACGTTCTGCCCGTCCGGGGCAGCTATGCACGGCGCACAGCACAACCGCCAGCACCGCCGCAGGCAGCAGCACCATCATCTGCGCCATGGTACGCAGCATCAGCTGCGCCGCAAAAAGCACCAGCAGCGCCCATTGAACGCCGCATCCCTTTTCCCGGCACAGGCAATAAACCGTCGCGCCGAGGAAAAGAAGCAAATATGCCATGGAAGCACCGACCGCATACAGGCTGTTCAAATAGCCGATGACAGCGGGATTCGCCAGCGCAAGCGGCAGTCCGAGCGTCGCAAGAATCGCCGCCGTGCGCGACCGCCGCGCCATCCCGTTCGCCAGTAGGTACGCGCCCCAGCCCATCAGCAGCGCATACACGACCGCCAAATAACGCGTGCTGAAGTTCAGACCGAACGGATGTGTCGCCAGCCGGACGAGCGCAACCGCCGCGCCGACGGAGGTACGGGACGCAAACAGCAGCGTGGAATACGCCGTGTCCTCATAGGCGAAGTTCTCCACGCGCTGCCCGGTCGGGATGCTCTCTTCCGCATAGCGCAGCGCAAGCCCTTCCGCCGCCGAAGCATAGCTGCCATCCGCCACCACCCCGATGGACGGCGACGCAAACAGCGTCCACAGAATCGCCGCTACGGTCAGCAGCGCCGCCGTCAATCCGGTCAGCCTCGCCCGTCGTGTCTGTTCCATGCGCAAGATTCCTCTCTTTCGATATGGGTTAGAATCGGCTGTTGTCCTTCACAGGGGCGGAAAGCGCCGCTGCGTCCGTGTCAGGCAGCGCGCCGTCCGTAATGTTCAGCGTCCGGATGCCCGCGTTCGAGAAGCGGAACAGGTTTCCGTCCGCATCGCGCTGTGCGCCAAGGAGGAGCGTCGCGTCGTAGTTTTCGCAGGCGCTTTCGACACGCTGGACAAGCTGACCATCCTGCCAAATCGTGTACTGACTGCCGGATTTGACGACCACGAGGTGCATCAGCGACGCGCCCTGCGATAAATCCACCGTGACGCCGACGCTATTGCCGACGTAGACCGTGAGCGTATCAGCATTATCTTGCCGGAGCATGAAGCCGCGGTAACGCCCGGTTTCCTCGCTGAAGCAGGACATGTAGACGCCGTTATTCACGCCCTTGCGCACGTCGATGACGGTGTCGAGCGTCCAGTCCTTCGTCGCGACGTCGTAGAGCTTCACGCCCGTGTCGAGCGCACGGTCACTGCCGTTGCCGACGAACGCGCCGGGCATGGTGTACGCGGCGGATTCCGCAACCAGTTCCGGCGGCAGCGGCGCGTCGGCGAAGTCGTAGGCCGCAATGTCCGCTTCTGCCATCACACCTGCATAGAGGGACAGGTGGTTCACCCGCGTCTTGCTGATGCGGAAGATATTTCCGTCCGCGTCGCGCTGGGCGCCGATGAGCAGCGTGCCGTCATAGCTATCCGCAGGCGATTCGGCTTCGGCGACGAGCAGACCGTCCGCATAGATGCGGTAATTCGTGCCGTCCTTGACGATGGCGATATGCATTTCGCGGTCAAATTCGCCCGGCACAGTCACGCCGACATTCTGACCGAAAACGATGTTGATCTGCGCGTTGTCCAGCTGGCGGATCAGCAAGCCGCGATAGTTCTTGGCATTCTCGTCGAAGCAGGACAGGAACACGCCATTGCCGGGATTTTCACTCGGCGTGACGCTGGTCAGCAGGGTGAAGCGCGTCGCAGTGGAGGCAAACAGCTGTGTCTGCGTATCGAGATACGACGCCTGACGATACGTTTCGTCGCCGCCGACGAACTGCTCCGGAAGCGTGTAGACTTCCGCCGCGTCCTTCACGCCGATGCCGAGCGGCTTGGGCGCTTCGGGCAGGTCTTCCGGCTGCCACGCAAGGATTTCGCTTTCCGTCAGCACGCTGTCATAGACTTCGAGGTTCAGCACGCGCGTGGGCGAGAAGCGGAACTTCTCCCCGCCGGGAGTGAGTTCTTCGCAGCCGAGGAGAAGCGTGCCGGAATAGGCATCGCAGGGAAGCTGCTCATTCTCATAGAGTTTTTCACCATTTAGATAAATAGAATATCGTTCATTGTCCTTGGTGATAGCAAGCGTAGCGGAATCACCATGCAAAAGTGGCAGCATGAATGTACGATTGTTCCCCAATATCACTTGGAGCGCATTGCCTTCACCGCGAATCAGCAACCCACGATAATTCTCGCCATTTTGCTCATCAAAGCAAGCCATAACGACTTGCCCTTCATCCGTGTCTGGCAAGGGCAGACCAATTTGGGTCAATATTGTCCATGAACTATAACGATTTTCATAGAGTTTAATCTTTGTATCATAGTATTCAGAAACACCATCACCAGAGAATTGATTGCTTAAGATAAACTCTGCTTTGTTTTTATCAGCAGTTGTCTGCGAAGCATTCCATATAAATCCTTCAATTTTTCTACAATCACGCAAAGAATAATTCTGTGATAAATACTGTCCCACAATGCGGGAAAACTTAACAATACCTTGATTATTGAAGTGACCGCCATCGTAAAAGTCAGTGTTTGCGTCCATCCCAAGGCTATCCCATTCCTTCACATAGTTGAGGAACGGTACGCCTTCTTCTTTGGCAATTTCTGCAACAGTGTTCAGCCGCATAGCAGCTTCTTCTGTCGCTTCAAACGGCGCAGCCATCAATATTAGCGTAATGTTCTTTTGCTTGCACAAATCAATAATTTTTCGCAAATACTGTTCGTTTTTTTCAGTAATCGGAAGTTTATCTGTAATGGAAGCATAATCCAGCATTTTTAGGATAGCCACGCCACCCTCCGGGCGTCTCGGCGCAGGAAGCGACAAATCATTTTCCTGCACAAAATCCGCAATAGTTAAATCATCATACCGTTCATGATAGTACGGCAATCCCCACAAGGCTTCTACGGCATCCGTCCACTTTTCATAAGATGCGAAAGCAGCTTGAACTTTGTTGATTCCCAAATTCAGCAATTCAACATTTTTTATTGCCGTTTCTTTCGGCGAATAGTCCATTGTTGTCGTGCTTAAGTACACTTCAGCAATCACAATCTGCGGGCTTTGTGCTGACAGCGCTTCTTTCAAGCAATAGTAAGTATTCCAGATCGGTTGCATGCCAACCCACAAATTGTAACTTGAAATACCATATTCATCGAAAATCTGCTGATTATCAACATTTGTCCCGATATGCGACGACCCGACGAGCAGCACATCCACCGTGTCCGGCGGCAGCTGACGCAGCTTGACCATCGACACCATGTCATCCGTCTTGATTTTCAGCACCTGATCCATCAGTCCATAGCACAGCGCCAACACCAGAAGGAAGGCGAGAACCTTGACGGCTTTTTGAATCAGCTTTTTCATTCTTTCCGCGCTCCCTTCGTCAGAATTGGAAGTAGATGAACGACGATGCCGCAAAGCCGGGGCCGTAGATGCCCGTCAGCAGAACGACGAAAATCGCCGCGAGGTAAATCAGCCAGCGGAACCAAAGCTGCTGCCGCTTGACTGCTTCCAGCACGGACACGCCCTTTTCCTGCATCAGGCTGACCGCCAGCAGAATCAGCAGCGCACCCAGCAGCACAAGCCACTCCGTCTGGTCAAGCCCCAGTTTCAGCAGGCTGCCGTCGAAGAAGATATTGGTGTTCCAGCCGCGGAAGAGGCTCGACAGGAGGTGCATGGCGTCACCGAGGCTGTTCGCGCGGAAGAAAATCCATGACAGGTCAATCAGCACAAACGTCGTCAGAACCTGCCCGATGCGCCAGCTCAGCGTGTTCGTGCGCGCGCCGGTTTTCTGCTGGATGCGGCGGCGGAAGGGCTTCGTGATGCCGCCCGCCACCTGATACAGCCCATTGATACCCCCCCAGATGACGTAATTCCACGCCGCGCCGTGCCACAAGCCCGACACGAGCATGACTATCATCTGGTTGATGTACTTGCGCACCGTCCCCTTGCGGTTGCCGCCCAGCGGAATGTATAAGTAATCGCGGAACCATGTGCTGAGCGAGATATGCCAGCGCCGCCAGAAGTCCGATACGGACACAGCGAGATACGGGCGCTCAAAGTTCTTCATCAGCTTAAAGCCCATGACCTGCGCCGCGCCGATGGCGATATTGGAATAGCCCGCGAAGTCACCGTAAACCTGAAACGCGAAGAGAACCGCCGCAATCAGCACGGTCGGGCCTTCGTAGTAATTGCAGTAATTGAACACCTGATTGACCAGAATCGCGGCGCGGTCAGCAATGACGATTTTGAGGAAGAAGCCCCAGACCATCCGAAGCAGACCGTCGCGGACGTTATCGTATTCCAGCTTATGCGGCGTGTCGAACTGCGTCAGGAGGTTGGTCGAACGCTCAATCGGCCCGGCGACCAGCTGCGGGAAGAAGCTGACAAACGCCGCGTACTTGATGAAATTCGTCTCCATGCGCACGTCGCCGCGGTAAACATCAACGACATACGACAGCGCCTGAAAGATGTAGAACGAGATGCCGACGGGCAGCAGCACGTCAAAACCGGGTGTGACAGGCGCAAGACCCATCCACCCGCGAATAACGTTGAGGTTATCGACGGTAAAGTCGAAATACTTGTAGAAGAAGAGAATCGCGAGGTTGACAGCGAAGGACACGCCGACCCAGACCCTGGAAAGCTGGTGAATCGGGCGTCCTGCCTCTGCCGCTGCTTTCTCCTTGGTACGCCGTTTCCCAATCAGCAAGCCGAAAAGGAACGTGACTGCCGTGGAGAAAAGCAGCAGCAGCGCATACGCCGGGTTCCAGTTCATGTAGAACAGGTAAGACGTCAGAAGAATCCAAAAGACGCGCAGTTTGCCCGGAATCGCGTAGTACAAGAGCACGACTGCCGGGAAAAACAGCAGAAATTCGATGGAGTTGAACAGCATGAGCCTTTGTCTCCTTCCTCCGCCTCGCCGAAAATCAGGTTACTTATCGTCGTACTTTCTGCGGTGGTGAATACGCACGAGCAGCAGCACAGCAGCAAGCAGCAGCACCAACATGCAGCCCATGCCGACCAGCAGCAGCGTCATCGGCTCACGATTCTGCACGATAACATCCGCGAACGACGGCTTTTCCGCGTTTTGCGTCAGCGCTGTGGACACGGTGAACTGATAGCTGGATGCGCCGCCGTAGCTGTCCACCACCAGCGCTTCCTTGCCCAGCGACCAGCGGTTCTTTTCCGTGCTCAAGCGCGCCATCAGGTTCTGCAAGCCTGCTTCGGTCGCGGCGGAAGCAGTCAGCAGCGCCATCGTCTCGTTGTAGGGGGATTTCATCAGCTGGAGCACGCTGGCTTCGTGGGCATAATCCGTCGTCATCACCAGCTTCGTGCTTTCGGCAAGGCTGGTCATATCGTCCGTGTACTGGAAATGCAGGTAAGGATTGATCTGCTTGAGGACGCTGTTTCGGTCGGACAGACCGACGACAATCAGGTTGCTGTTGCCGTAGGCGGCTGCTTGGAAATTCTCCGCGCGGATGACTTTCAGCAAGCCATAGGGCGTGCTGCCCGCGCCGAGCATCGCCATGATGCGCCCCGCGAGCGTCAATTCCGTCTGCGTCGCGTCATCGCTGAGTATCATCACAACGTTGTTCATGCGGCTTGCGCGCTGGAACGGCGCCGGCAGATTTGCCAGATTCAGCGTTGTGTTTTCGCCCGCCGGCAGGTACAGTGACGAGTTTGCCGCGATATACGCCCACGGCGTGTTCATCGACCGCACGGTGCAGTCCAAATCCTTGATTTCGAGGTCAAACACAACGGTAATGCTGCTGCCTGCCTCCCCGATGGCATCTGCCGGGACGGAGAAGGTCAGCGTTTCGCCCGTTGCGCCCTCCTTGGTCAGCTTGTGGGAATACAGCGGGATGTTCGTGCCCCAGTAGAACGTGACGAGGCTGCGGTCGAAATCCAGATTCTCACTGTACCGAATGTCGAAAGAGAAGCGGCTTTCGCTGGACAGCACATAGTCCTTCGCGACGGGCAGATAAATTGTCATCTTCTGCGTGAAGGGGCCGGAGAAGCTGATGCCGTTGCCGGAAATGTCCTTAATGGTGTACTGCCCCGCAAGCGTCAGCCCGGACGTTTCCGACGCGAGGGCATACTGCTGCGCTTCGCCGACGGAAACGTAGGTCTGCGATGTGTGGAGCTGCGCCACGCGGGATGTGTCGCTGAGCAGCGCGGCGGCTTCGCTGAGCGCGGCTTCTTCCTCCGCGACAATCAGCAGATACGATGTGTCGCCATCCGTCGCGCGCTGCACCAGTGCGCCCGTTGCAGGAACGCTTTGCGTCAGCAGAGACAGCAGATACTCCGGCGTGTTCTTCTTCAGTCCCACATACAGCACGTTTTCGCTTTTTGCGTCCGACAGGCAGCACAGCGTCATGGCGTTTTCGGCAGACAGACTGTTGCCCATGCCCGCCATCAGCATCATGGCGGCGGTCAGCTCGGCTTCGTCCGCCGCGTCGCTGACGGCAACCACACTCTCCGCGCCGTCGGGATTCATCAGCGAAATGAAGGGGTACGGATACATGTACAGCTCATCCGCATCGTCGGAAATCTCGTAGTAGATACGCAGGCAGGTCGTGTCCGCGATTTTGACCCAGTTCGCGCCATTGTAGTCGTCGCGGCAGCCTTCGTCGTCCGTCAGACGGACATACGAGAGAATTTCGAGCAGATTATAGCCCGTCGTGAGCAGCTCCACCGGGACGCTCACATACAGCACGGTCTGCGCGCCGTCGGAACGCGCGACAATCTTCGACGAGCCGAACGGCGTGCCGTTCATATAGTACGTCAGGGAGGAAATGTCCGTCAGAATCAGGTCGGATGCGGTGTAGCTCAGGCGCAGCACGGCGCTGACGGGCTTGGCGTACTTCGGCAGATTTGCGTACAGGCTCAGCGTCGTCGTAATGCCGCTGAGTGTCTGCACGCCGCCGAAGGTGAAATCAGCATAATACTCCCCTGCCGCCGCGCCTGCCTCAAATGCCGTTGCGTCACTGGCAGATTGCTGCTTTTCAATTTCACTCTGGACAAAATTGTCCACCACACCGCTGGGAATTTCGGTTTCCTCCGCCGCAGCGCAGGAGAAAACCAGCAGCGCTGCGAGCATCAAAGCCAGCAGACGGCTTGTGAAATAGCGTGTGTTCATCGTTCTCAGTCCATCCCTTCTGATTAGTCTGCGGAACGTTCGGTCTTATACCAAGTGTAATCCGTTTTGCTGACGATTTTCTTCACCGTCATCCACATGGCGCGGAGGACGACAACCACCCACAGTTTCGAGTAGGTAAACAGCATCAGCAGAACCAGCGCCGCCGATTGCAGATTGAACTCATTCTTCTCCTGCGCCAGCGTCAGCATGACGTTGCACTCAAACAGCGCGCACGCCATCACCCACACCATCGTGGACAAGCCGCCCAGCGACACATGGCTGTACCCCAGCACACCCAGAACGAACATGGTGTCCGAGCAGACGAGCGTGAATGCCATCAGGATATAAACCAGCGCGTAGTACAGCACATCCATGCGCATTTTGCCGCCGGACGGATCAAAGATATACTTGAAATTGTTCATCAGCACATACAGGTTGCCCATCGCCCAGCGGGTACGCTGCTTGAACCAAATTCCCAGGCGAAACGGCTCCTGCTCCCACGTCACCGCCTGCGGCACAAGTTTGATTTTGTAGCCCATGCGGTAGATGCGAAAGCTGATTTCCGTGTCCTCCGACAGCGCGTCCGGATCCCAGCCGCCAATTTCCTCAATGATGTGGCGGTGCATGACGAAGTTCGTGCCCGGAATGGTGCACAGCCCGAAGTAGAACCATCGCCCCGCCTGATTCATGCACTGGTGCGCCAGCGTCTCGATGTTGACAAAGCGCGTGAGCAGCGAAGCGTTTCGATTTCGTGTGCGGAATTTGCCGATGACCGCGCCCAGCGACGAATCGCTCATCAGATTCTCCACCAGAATGCGCAGCGCCTGCGGTTCGGGCGTGTTGTCCGCATCGTAAATCGCAAACACGCTGCCTTTTGCTACCGAATAGCCGATGTTCAGCGCGTTAGACTTCCCTTTCCCGCCGACAACGTTATCCGTATTGACGACAATCAGGTTGCGGCCGGGATTCGCCGCCTGAATCTGCTTGAGCACATTTGCGGTGTCATCAGTGGAGTTGTCGTTGATGACGATGATTTCGTAGCGGTCGTGCGGGTAGTCGAAGTTGAGCAGGGCGCGGACGGTGCGCCGAATGACGACGCTCTCGTTGTGCGCCGGCACCATTATCGACACGAACGGGTACTCGTCAATCGGCACATGCCCGTCCGTTTTGCTGCACTGATGGTAATACAGGAATCCGCCGACGGACAGAAAGACGTTAATCGCCATCAGCGCCCAGATGCAGACCATCGAAATCAGCATCAAATAATCAGCCGCCGTCATGCAGATTCACCCCCTCCTGCTCGTCTTTCGCGTGCGGATGGTTGCCCAGCAGCTGCCGCCGCGTCGTCCGCCGGGAAATAATCATCCCGGCAATGAAAATCGTACATGCTACAGCCACAAACGCCAGAATCAGCTTGTTGCTCGCCTGAATCTGCTCTGTCATATACTGCACAAAGCCACGGTCGTAGACGTAGTCCTCGTCGTAATTGAAGCGCTGATAGGCAAGCGACGCTGCCTGTCCGTTGACATACAGCCCATCCGCCGGATAAAAATGCACATACAGGTCGCCCGCATAGACGATGCCTTCCACATCTGAAAGCTTCTTGAGCGCTGTGCGGGAGTTCTTCAGCCGATTGACCTGCGTCCGGAGCGTCTCGATATCCTCTGACGGGTCAAGGTAAATCGCCTGTGCATAGGCGTTGGTGAAGGCGGTCGCGTCAGCGTAGGCAGGCGCGACGATTTGGTGGCCATCGCGCAACGCCGTGTTCTCCGCCTGCTTCTCGCCGAAAAGCGCTTCATCCGAGCGGAAGAGGAACACCGTTCGCCAGCCGCGCAGGACATCCTGCCCCTTTTCGCTCATCAGCCACACATCCGGCGCTTCAATCGCCAGCGGGTAGACGCCATAGCGCGAATAGGCGGAATACGCATTGGCGATATTCTCCTGCAATTCCTCCACCGTCACGTTCACCAGCGTTACCTGCGGAACGTGCATCACAATGCCCGCGCCGCGGCTCTGCGCATACCGCAGCACCTCGCAGAAACGCTTCATTGCCGGATAATCGGCATTGGCGTAAATCGGCATGACACACAGGACGTACGGCACATTTTCCGTCTCAAGCATCTCCACCAGCGACAGCAGCCGCTCCGGGTCGGCAAACGGATAAATGCGGTCAAGCACGAGATACTGCCCGTACGCAGTCGGGGAATTCTTGTAGGGCCACAGCCACGTTTGCAGCAGCGTTGAGAGGAACGCGCACTGCGCTTCCTGCGACGGGTCAAAATACGCCAAATGGGTGATGCTTCCCGCCGTTTGGCAAAGCGGAAATGCCTGCGCACCGACGAAAATCTGTCCGCCGAGCGATTCGCCACTTTTCTTCATCAGCAGAAGCGAATTGCCGGAAAGCAGCATATCGTTCGCAGCGTTTGCCTGCGTCTGCAAGCGCAATGTCAGTGAACCTTCATGTACCTGCGTTTTCGTCAGCTCCGCCAAGCCGCCCGCGCCGATGACAAACACAGGCAGTTTGCTCTCCTGAATCGCCAGCGCCACCGACGCATTCAGCGCCCGATTCGGGTCGGTGCAGATGATGACGGCGGTGTACCCGTCGGTGTCCGGCACATCCTCGCTGCTGGCAAACGTGCATGTCCAGCTGGAATAGAGTGCGAATCGCCGCAGGACGTCCGTCGCCGCTGCGCTCGTCTCACTTGTCTGCTCGTCGTTCAAAATCAGCAGACGGGTCACATCCGCGCGCGCCTGTGCGGGTATCAGCAGAAGCAGCAGCCCCGCCGTCAGCGCCAGTACCCACGCTTTCGCCTTACACATCATACGCCAGCTCGCTCTCAACAGCTTTCTTGAACGCCATCATGTCCTTGCCGAAATGCTCGTCGTACTCCTTGCAGGCAAAGCGCAGATCCATGTGCGTCCCGCGCTCCAGAATGCCGTCAAAAGCATCCTCCTTCGTCACCGCTGCAATAATACGGCTGCGGACATAGGCGCTGTTTGCTTCATTGGAGGTCAGCAAAATCGCCATCGTGCCATGCTCGTCAATGCAGTAGACCTTATCCTCTACGCGCACGCTGTCCATCACCAGCTCCGCCA
>ULTR01035647.1_pt1 | contig 14521 bp, 14 predicted proteins | sample 1957781 | NCBI WGS metagenome assembly ULTR01 (sample SAMEA4835739, study PRJEB28245) | human gut metagenome | biome: gut microbiome; material: fecal sample | place: Denmark | collected 2008 | reverse complement strand
CTTTTTCAATTTCTTCATTGGTTAGTACATTTATTGCAAGGAATGTTCCGACTAAGTTGCATAGTCCAATCTCAAAACTAACTTCCCAATTGCCCAGAGTCCATTCTACAGACACATTACCTTCTGGAGTAGGGTATATTCGTGGAAGAGGTGCACTTTCTGGATAATACTCTGAAAACATAGATGAAAGTTCTTTCAGAGATGCATTTGAAGGAGCTGATCCAATACCATCGTACCACCCATCTTTAAGAAATGACAGTTCGTGAAGTCTGGCTTGAATATCCAAAGAGTCCAACAAAACTAATTCATCTACAGATTCTAGCTTTACTAACTTTCTATTTCTATCAAATAGCCCTGTACCTTTGATCCACACAATGTGACCTTTTCCAGAGTCAAAAATAGCATCGCCTACGGCTTTGGAATACTCATCGGATAATGGTGCATCTATGCGACGATCCTCATTATCAAAAAATGATATTTTAAAGATAGATGTTTTTATATCGACCGCAGATATGATACCATAGTCTTCTAAAGTCTCACTATATTCTACATTTTTTGAGGCAAGTATCATTTTTTGTCTAGATGATTTTGTTAAGATTGCAGTATTATTGTTTGTAGAAATAAAATTCATAGATTCGTCATCTTTCAGATTACATCCAAATTTATCAAAATTTTTAAGAATTTTTTGATCTGAAAGATTAAGATCGGTCAAATCGTCATTTTCTCCCTTTTTAATTATACGAATAATATCCTCAACCGAGTGCTGGTAGTATTTTTTAACTTCTGGAATGCATGTGGATTGGGAGTCATATGCTATTTCCACATCACATATAACAGACCCCTTTTCAATATTTGATAGGCCCATTGTAATATTGTTAAAAAAGCCCTTAGGAAGTTTTTTACGATCTGGGTGTGTTTCGAAATAATGAGCTTTTGCCTGAGCTACAATCATATTTTCTAAAATTTTAAAATCCGATAGAATGTCCATTGGCAGGATATGAGAATTGAATCGCTTCCCTGACAGTTTAACTGTCAAAAACTCATCGGACATTATTCATCACAATATCAAATACAGTATTTGAAATATCTCAAAGAGTATATTATGCAAGGAGACTGGTTTTTGCCATTCTATCGTGATTGAAGGTTTTTAAAATTGTAGATTTGCTATGTCACATATAATCTCAAATGAGAGAAGTAGCATCAAAAAAATCAAAGGTACTCAGATTGATACTCATTGGATATGCAGATCAAACATGATTTTCGTAGAGTATGTTGCATAGATAAAAAAAGATAAGGAAAAAATAGAATAATCCAATGGAATAGGATCAGATAGTAAGATAAACTTAGTAAGTATTAGTTATCAAGAAGACTATGAAAGAAATACCATTTGATAATTTTATAAATAATATAAGCGAAGCAGAAACACCTTTTGCCGTAAAGATCGACAATATGCTTCTGCAAGGAAACTGCCTGCGTGAAATAAAAGAAGGGGCAAGCGGTTATTCAGTTACTTACAAATCAAGCTCTACCAAGAAAACAGTTGCAGCATTTGTCTGCAGAAAGACTGGATTAAAGATAAGGATTACACCGCCTAAGCCTTTTTCTTGTGATGATCTATGTGCCGATTTACCAGACAATATGAAAAAAGACATGAAGCGGGGCAATGATTGCAAAAGATTGTCAGATGCAAGCGTCTGCAACCAGAGGTGCTTGATGGGTTATACATTTACAATTGATGGTAACCTGTATCAAAAATGCAGATCCATGGCATTCTTGTTTTCTGTTACAGAAGAGAATATGCCGTACATTACAGAATTTATTCAAAAAGGATTAGGGATTGAGGCATCGGTATAAACGGCTTCAATGCGAGAAGCTAGTTCATAAAGTGAATTGTGATTATAATACTTATTTTTCATTAATTCCGGCATATCTTTCCTTCCAGATCTTAAAAAATCCCGTATATTGAAAGAAACTTAAAAAAAATAAGTGCTGCATAGGCTCTCGACCTATGCAGTATGAAGTTTTATTCCTCGAAGTCTGAATCGTCGAAGTCTTCGCCGGCGAGAGACAGAAGCTGCAGTTCTGAGAGCTTTTCTTCTTCTACGCTTGCGGGAGCTCCATCAACAAGAGACTGGAACTTCTTGTTCTTCGGGAACGCAATGACATCTCTGATGGACTCGCATCCGAGCAGCAGAGAGATCAAACGGTCAACTCCGAGAGCAATTCCTCCGTGCGGAGGAGCACCGAAACTGAGAGCCTCGATGAAGAACCCGAACTCGTCCTGAATCTTCTCTTCAGACATGCCGATCATTTCCAGAATTCTGTGCTGGACTTCAGGATCATGACATCTCATCGAACCGGAGCCTATTTCAGATCCATCGAGGACTAAATCATAACTAAGACCCTTGATGTCTGTAATCTCGCCGGAAAGATCCATGTTTTCAGGACATACAAACATATGGTGGAATGCCTCGATCTGGCCGGTAGCAGAATCTTTCTGGAACAGGGGACAGTCGACAAGCCACACAAACTGATGAGGCTTTCCTTCCAGAAGACCTAAATCAGCAGCAAGCTTGCGGCGCAGCTCCCCGCCGGCTTTCAAAGCGGCGATCTCGGATCCTGCCAAGTAAAGCAGAAGATCTCCGTCTTTGGCATCCATCTCGGCAACCAAGGCGTCTTTGACGTCATCAGAGAAGTACTTGACAATGTTGCTCTGCAGACCCTCTGGAGTCATTCTCATCCAGGTGAGGCCGCCCATTCCCTGAGACTTGGCCCATTCAATCAGACGGTCGACTTCGTTGCGTCCGACACCGCCCTCCTCAGAGCCGCCTTTTGTATACTCGGCTTTAACGTTGACGCATTCGACCTTTCCATTTTTGGAAAGGATCCTCTTGAAAATTTCATAGTTGGCGTTCCTGACTATTTCAGTAACATCATGGAGTTCCAGACCGTAGCGGATATCAGGAGCATCGGTGCCGTACTTGTGCATGGCATCATAGAAGCTCACGCGCGGGAAGGGAGTTTTCAGCCCTTCACCGTAGACATTCTTCCACATCTCGGAAAGCATGAACTCGATTGTCTCCTGAATATCAGACATATCAACAAAGGACATTTCCATATCGATCTGTGTGAACTCAGGCTGCCTGTCAGAACGGGAATCTTCATCCCTGAAGCAGCGGGCCAGCTGGAAATAGCGATCCATGCCGCCGACCATCAGCATCTGCTTGTACATCTGAGGCGACTGCGGAAGGGCATAGAAATCTCCAGGGGAGGTACGAGAAGGCACTATGAAGTCCCTAGCACCTTCTGGAGTGCTGCGTACCAGCATGGGTGTTTCAATTTCAGTAAAACCACGAGAGTTCAATGCTGTTCTTAATGAAGTGACCACACTGTGGCGGAAACGCAGATTCTCAGCCATCACATGCCTTCTGAGATCCAGATAACGATACTTAAGCCTCAGATCTTCTGAGGGAAGCATTGAACCTTTTTGCTCAGCAACTTCAAACGGCAGAGGCTTTGAGGAATTCAGCAGTTCAGCAGTCTTAATCAGGACCTCTACTTCTCCAGTATTGTTCCTACAGTCTTCAGTCCCCGGAACACGGTTTCTAACCGTCCCTACGACTTTAATTACAGACTCTCTGCTGAAAGTCTTGAGGATGTCTCCCAGCTCAGCATAGCCATCTGCTGTTATGGATTCAGGATCGTAAACTGCTTGAGTAATGCCATATGTATCAGCAACGTCGAAGAATAAAACGCCGCCATGATCTCTTGAGAAACGGATCCAGCCCGCAATAGTAACATCTTTTCCGATGTCGCTCGACCTGAGTTCTCCGCAAGTGTGTGTTCTCATCATGATTTTTTCCTCATGGAAATGATGCCCTGTCTATAGTGATTGGTTTCATAAATCATTCGGTCGTCATTCCTCTTCCGTAGGAACAGACTCGATATGCGGAACCCTAGGAATGAATTGATTGGGATCTTTGATAAGATTCAAAATCACATATGTATTGGTTTTCTTAACACCGTGTATTGCAACTATCCTTTTCACCATGTCTGAAAATTCATCTCTATCCTTGCAGGCAACCCAGATGATAGAATCACATTCTCCTGTGACATCGAAGATCGCCAGTACATTATCCATTGCCTTGATTTTTCCCTGAACATCAAGAACATCGCCTTCGACATAAACATGGACAAGCGCCATGAATTCGTAGCCGAGCTTGAGATAATCAATGGTGGCGCGGTATCCACAGATTATTCCCGCATCCTCCATGGTCTTTATTCTTTGAATCAGAGTAGTAGGGTGTACCCCGAGACGCTTAGCAATTTGACGGTAAGAACCCTGGCTGGAGATGCAGAGTTCTTCTATTATTCTAGAATCCAATTCATCTAGCATTTTCATCGTCCTTCCTGAATTGACTAGACAATTGTCTATCGGCTATATGAGTTTGCTTAGATCAGGAAGTATATATCTTAGCTAGAAATTAAGACAAATAATGAAAACTGAACTTTATCATCGTGAACCGTACGCCGTGGAATTTTCTGCTAAAGTTACAGAATCCAGAGAGGATGAGATAGTCCTTGACCAGACGCTGTTTTACCCAGGCGGAGGTGGCCAGGAGCATGATAAGGGTTCAATAAACGACCTCAAAGTGAAAGAAGTTGTAAAGGAAAATGGCAAGATAATACACAAAGTGCCAGGACATATGCTCAAAGAGGGAGATGAGGTTAAAGGGAAGATCGCCTGGAAAAGACGCTACGAGCTTATGAAAGGGCATACTGGAGAACATATGTTGTTTTCCTCACTCAAGCGCCTGAATGAGGAACTGGAGCTTGTCAAAATCTCAATTTCCGAAGATAAAAAATATCTGATTGTCAGAGGCGATGTCGACTGGGATATGGCTCTGAAAGCACAGGAACAGGTCCTCGGATGGATTAAAGATGATCTGGAGATTACAGAGCAGATCGTATCAAAAGAAGACCCTCAGCTGGATGAGATCAGGATAAAGAGAGAAAGAATCACAGACGATGAGGTCAGAGTTGTCAGGATAGGAAATGTGGATGCTTCCGCATGTTCGGGAATCCATGTAAAATCCACTTCCGAAGTGGATTTTCTCATAATTTCAAAGATAAATTCTGCAAAACCAGAAGGAGACTGGGAAATTGAATTTATGATAGGAAATGCAGCTAAGCAGGAAGCAGCTGAAAGATCTGCCCAGTTCATGAAACTTGTAACACTGACAGGAGCACAGAAAGGAAATGTTATCAGCAGTGTGGAGAACTTGAAAATCTCTAAAGAACAGGCAGATGCAGCATTAAAGAGATATATGGACAGCTCCCTTAAGTCAATCCAGCCGATAGACATCGGCGGAATTCCTGTATATGCAGGAGCCTTTCCAGAGATGGATAAGAAAATATGTACGGATTATGTCAACTTGGCCGTCAAAGAAAAATGCATCTGCATAATCGGTTCCGGCATTGAACGATATTCGCTGACAATAGCCTGTGGATCTGACATAGATATAGACTGCGTCAAAATTCTCAATGAAGTGCTGGCTGAAGACGGAGGCAGAGGGGGAGGAAAACCAAACTTTGCATCAGGCGGAGCTTCTGGCGGATGCGGGGCTGACATAGCAGTTGAGAAAGCAACAAAAATCATACAAATGTCGTTGACTTAAAATCATAATTAGATGTTTGTCCAATAATATATGGAAAATTAGCTATTTGATCAGATTCCACCGAAAATAATATAAATAAGATAGTCATACGATGGATTATGCCTAAAGACGAGAGTGAGGCAAGAGAGGCCGTCTTAAAGGAAGTCGAAGAAAAAGGCGTCAAATTCATCGAGATGCAATTCTCCGACATCCTTGGAACGGTGAAGTCTGTCGCTATTCCATCTTCAAAATTGGAAAGGGCATTAGCTGAAGGGATTTTCATCGATGGATCCTCAATCCTAGGTTACGCTACGATTGATGAATCTGATATGAGGGCCCAGCCGATACCGTCTTCTTTCCAAATTTATCCTTGGACTCATGGCACCAATATGAAAACAGCACGTCTGCTGTGTCAGATTTATGACCACTGCGGAAACAGGTTCAAAGGCGACCCGAGATGGGTACTCGAAAAAATGGTCGAAAAAGCCAACGCCAAAGGCCTGGAATATTTTGTAGGGCCAGAGTTTGAGTTCTTCTTATTCAACCTGGATGCAAATGGAGAGCCTATCACCAAACCATCTGATGCCGCGGGATACTTCGATCTGTTGGAACTAGACAGAGGTGAAGAAGTCCGTAAAGAAATCACACTGAAACTTGATGAGATAGGCTTCGATACTGAAGCATCTCACCACGAAGTTGCTCCTGGACAGCATGAGATCGGCATGAGATATAACAAAGCTCTGACAGTCGCCGACAGGATTATGACTTTTAAACTAGCAGTGAAAACCATCGCAAAACAGCACGGTTTCTACGCTAGTTTTATGCCTAAGCCCATGTTCGGGTGTAACGGATCTGGAATGCACGTGCATCAAAGCCTTGCGTCCGAGGATAAAAACTTGTTCGACGATCCGAGCGACAAGTTTGGTCTGAGCAAAGAAGCATACTACTATCTCGGTGGTCTTCTGGCTCACGCTCCGGAGATGAGTGCTATCCTAAACTCACAAGTCAACTCCTATAAACGCTTAGTACCGGGATACGAAGCCCCCTGCTACATATCCTGGGCAAACATGAATCGCAGCGCTCTCATCAGAGTTCCTGCGGGCAGAGGAATGAAGACGCGCGTTGAAATACGCAATCCAGATCCAGCCGGGAACCCATATCTGCAATTCGCAGTAATGCTCGCCGCTGGACTAGATGGTATTGAGAATAAGATTGAACCGCCTGGACCGATGGAGAGGGATATTTTTCATATGTCCCCGGAGGAACGTATACAGAACGGAATCACTTCACTGCCGGCAAATCTTGGAGATGCTCTTGAGATCATGTCTAAGAGTGACTTGATGAAAGAGACCCTGGGAAGCCACATATTCTGCCACTATCTCAAGATCAAAAATGATGACTGGGACAGTTACAGGACGTATGTTACTGACTGGGAGATTATGAACTCACTGAAAAGACTTTGATGTGCTTCAATCTGTTCGTAAGCTAATCCAAACTTCTTCTAAAACACTTTCAATAACCCTACCATCTCTAAAATGGCGGGGTTTTACCTCTTTTCATACACCAGTTGAGTGTTAAATGCAAAGCTGTATGCATCAGATTCGCAACTGTTTTGAGATAATTGTCTACATTTTTACCTCAGAGTTAAAAACACTGCATTTTTTCTCGCAAGATTTAACTATTTAAGCAACATCACAAAAAGCATTATGATGAGAGGAGTAAACCCCCGCCAGATCGAACGCGCCATGAGACAAGCGGGAATTAAAACCAAAGACATCACTGATGTGGATGAAGTCATAATCCGTACCAAGACGGAAGAGTATGTAATAACAAATGCATCCGTCACAATGATGGATGTAAAGGGACAAAAAACATATCAGGTGATGGGCGATACAGAGATCAGGGCGAGAGGAGCGTCTCAGTCGGCTGCACCTGCTGAAGAGGTAATTCCCGAAGAAGATATTCAGCTCATCATGGATCAGACTGGTGCTTCCCGAGAAGCAGCCGTTCAAGCATTAAAAGACTGTGACGGACAGCCTGCTGAAGCCATTATCAAGCTTATGTCATGAGGTGTGATCATGTGTTTAGCTGTACCAGGACAGATAGTTTCCATTGAGGGTCCTCAAGCAGATGTTGACTTTGGAGGAGTGCTCAAAAAAGTCAATGTCTCTTTAATTGAAGGGCACGTTGGAGACTGGGTAGTCGTGCATGCCGGATTTGCCATCGAAACGATGGACGAAGAAGAAGCACAGGAAACTCTTCAAACTTGGAAAGAACTTCTAGAGATGGAAGAAGAACTTGAAAAGTCCAATTAAATTAGAACCTCAAGGGAAGCTTAGTAGAATAAGCTTCCTTTTTGATTTGACAATTCTTATTTTTACGTGTAATTGGTTAAGTTGATGACAGAATTACATCTTACTGGATTTACATATAAACATTAAATTTGTTTAAAAGGACAAAATTTGGCTATTTTAAACTCACACAGTTAGTTTAGTTAAGTTTTATTGTAATGTTACTACCAATATTTGAATTAAACAATTCTCATATAACTACATGATCTAAGACAATTAAGATTTATATCATGCTAGAAATGTTATCAGCGTAGCAAATTTATCTTTTTGTACATGAGAGAATAAACCAGCAGTTAAATTGCAAAATAAACCGATAAACTACAATATACATGTACCTGTAGGAAAAGTTTATAAGGTACCTGTTTAATAAGGTACCTGTAATAATACAGAGGTTTACTTTGAACTTACAAACAGAAGTTGGATTGAAGGCAATCAATCTCATAAAAACACTAGTTGCAATGAGACAAAACAATATGGACAAGATTGTGCAAATTAAACAAAATTTTAGAAGATAATTAAAATATGAAACTATGGAGGCTACAAGATGGATGATATGTATTTAGAAGTTTATGAAAAATTAACTCGCTTACAATGGAGTTTACATAAGCAGCAGATGTTTGCTCATGCTGAATATGGTCCATTCGCTGATACAAGCCGGGGGCAAGGACGTGTGCTTGCCATACTTAAGATAAAGCCAGAAATCAGCACTAAAGATTTAGCATACCTGCTAGGAATACGACAACAGTCACTAAATGAACTACTAAACAAATTAGAGAAGAAAGAGTATATCGAACGCATACCGTGTGAAGATGATAAACGGATTCTTCTTATACATCTTACAGAGAAAGGCGAAAATGCCCAACAAACAGATGTTGATTACAGTGAGATGTTCGCTTGTCTGAGTGAAGAAGAGCTAAGGACTTTTGAAAATTATCTTGACCGAATCATTGAATCAATTGAATCAAAAATCGGCGATGACGACCATGATGAAATGAAAATGTGGATGGAAAACGCACGCGAGAGGATAGGACCTGAAGATTTTGATAGGCTTATGAGGATGCGCCATGGAGGTTCTGGACCATTCGGTTTTAGAGGATCGTTCTATGAAGACAGAAGACATGATTTTTATGAAAGAGAGTATCATGATTTAGATTAAGACTGATGAATCTTCAGGATATGTGAACACTTTTAAAAATCAGGCCGCGTTTGATTAAGACGCGGCCAGATCCATTAAAATATCTGATCAATCATACGAACTTTTACAACAATCACGACGCATGAAGATGCAGTTATCCCAATTTTACGGACTTCAAAAATGCTGACGGATTCATGATCCATTAACTATTTATATTGGATATACCATCCAATACTATAGAAGAATGCCTAGACACTTCCAAACTAGTATCTCCCATATTGCATCCTTCTAGAGATCGTTCAACTCCATCCCCCTGATGTCTGTTTCGATCTGACAATCATGGAGACGTCTGAATAACAGCGTCTCCATTCTTATCCATATTTTACACAGCCTTTTTTTCTAAAAATTATAACTACATCATCTAAGAAAGCACTCATAAATATTAAATAAGCAAAGTTCCTTGAGTTAGATCAAACTCTAAGTTTGAGGAATTAAACATGAGTAAAAAACTGTTAACAATATCATCAAGCCCCCGCAAGGGAGGGAACTCCGATATGCTTTGTGACCGTTTTGCTCAAGGAGCAAAAGAAGCTGGTAACGAAGTAGAGAAAGTATTTCTTAAAGATTACAAGATTAACTACTGCACGGGTTGTGGAACCTGCTTTAAAGGCAAACCATGCCCGCAGAAGGATGATGCAGATAAGATCGTACAAAAAATGATAGATGCCGATATAATTTTAATGGCGACTCCTGTTTACTTTTACACGATGTGCGGCCAGATGAAAACATTCATAGATAGATGCTGCGCAAGATACATGGAAATTGAAAATAAGAAATTTTACTTCATCATGACAGCTGCTGATCCTAACATGTCAGCTCTGAAAAGAACTCTGGAAAGTTTACGCGGTTTCACTTCCTGCCTATCAGACATAGAAGAAAAAGGAGTCATTTACGGTACAAGCCTCACCGATGTGGGGGATGTTCTGAGAGACAATGCGGTGCTGGAACAAGCATACAGCATGGGAAACAAAATCTGAGGCATGATTATGAAGAGTCTTGTAGCTTATTTTTCAAGGGCAGACAAGAACTATGTCAATGGAAACATAGTTGATTTACCCGTAGGAAATACTGAAATAATTGCAAATAAAATTAAAGATCTTACCAACAGCGATATTTTCACAATTAAGACGATGAAGCCATATCCGGCAGACTACCGCAAAACTGTCGATATCGCCAGAGAAGAACTGAATAATGATTTGAGACCAGAATTAGCAGGAAATCTAGACAGCATTGATGAGTATGATGTTATTTACATAGGCTATCCCAACTGGTGCGGAACAATGCCGATGGCAGTTTTCCACTTTTTAGAATCTCATGATTTTTCTGGCAAAATCCTAGTTCCTTTCTGCACTCATGAAGGTAGCGGCTTTGGTGGCAGCATCTATGATATCCAGAGATTGTGCCCAAAAGCAAAGGTACTGGAAGGTATCGCAATCCGTGGGAGCGAAGTAAGTTCTCCTGCAGCAGAGAACAATTTAAAAGAATACTTAGAGACTGTTTCATTAATTAACTGAGAGTAATAAAATGTCAGATAAAAAGTTAGGATTTGGATTGATGAGGCTGCCCCTCACTAATCCTGAAGACGAGAAAAGTGTTGACATGCCTGTATTGAAAAGTATGGTGGACACATTTATGGAAAGAGGGTTCACATACTTTGACACAGCATACATGTACAATAATTTTGAAAGCGAAGTAGCAGCCAGAGAAGCGTTGGTCAAAAGATATGACCGCAATAGTTTCACATTAGCAACAAAATTGCCCATGATGTTCCTGAATAAAAAAGATGAACAGGAGCGTATTTTCAATGAACAATTAGAAAAATGCGGTGTGGAGTACTTTGATTACTATCTGCTGCATAATCTCAATATCCTCTACTACGAAACTGCAGAGAGGCTGGAGAGCTTTGAATTTCTCAAACAGAAGAAAAAAGAAGAGAAGATCAAAAAAATTGGTTTCTCATATCATGATAACGCAGAGCTTTTAGACCAGATTCTTACAGAACATCCCGAGACAGAATTCGTTCAGTTGCAGTTGAACTATATGGACTGGGACGATAAAAACATCCAATCAAGAAAATGTTACGAAGTAGCAAGAAAACACGGCAAACCGATCATAGTCATGGAACCGGTTAAAGGTGGCACTCTGGCAAATGTTAACGAGGAAGTTCAAAAATTGTTCAGAAATTACCATCCAGACATGTCTGCCGCGTCCTGGGCAATTCGTTATGCTGCATCCTTGGAAGGCGTTGAAACTGTCCTCAGTGGAATGTCTAATTACGAACAGCTTCTTGATAATACAGGATATATGCAGAATTTCCAACCATTAAATGATGATGAGCATAAAATTATCAATGAAGCGGCAGCCATTATCAGAAAGGATATTACCATACCATGTACAGACTGCCATTACTGCATGGAAAAATGTCCACAGAAGATTCCCATCTCCACTTATTTTTCACTATATAATGAAAAAGAAAAAGAGAGCGCTAGATCATATTATGTTCAGCAGGCATATTATGACAACTGCACAAAGAACAACAGCAAAGCTTCCGACTGCATTGAATGCGGACAATGTGAAGACAACTGTCCGCAGCATATCGAGATTGTAAAATATCTAAAAGAAGTTGCCAGAAGCTTTGAAAGCAACTAAGGGATTAAAATGGACAGACTACTGTATCTGGAATGCTACTCAGGGATCAGCGGGGACATGGTCGTAGCTGCACTGCTGGATTTAGGAGCAGACAAAGAAGTGCTGATGAAAGCTCTCCACAGTCTATCCATTCAGGGGTTTAGTGTGAATATCTCCACAGTAAAGAAATCAGGATTGAATGTCTGTGATTTTAATGTGTCTTTAACAGATAATGCAGAGAATCATGATCATGACATGGAATATCTGTATGGCACATACGAAGAAGAACCGCATCATTCACACAAGCACCGCAATCTAGCTGAAATTCTGCAGATAATTAAAACGGCAGAAATGACCGTGGAAGCTAAAAAGATAGCATGCAAGACTTTTGAGATACTGGCTGAATCAGAAGCTCAGGCTCATGGTCTGCCTGTGGAAGAAGTGCATTTTCATGAAGTGGGCGCTGTTGATTCCATTGTAGACATTATTTCAGCTGCAGTATGTCTTGATAATCTCGATCTTCCTCAAGTTGTTATTTCTGATCTGTATGAAGGCAGAGGTTTTGTAAGATGCCAGCATGGTGTTATACCTGTACCCGTTCCTGCTGTTGCAAACATCGCCGCCAGTAACAATTTATCACTGCACATAATGAAAGCTGAAGGGGAGTACGTCACTCCCACAGGTGCGGCTCTTGCAGCTGCATTCAAGACCAGGGACAAGCTACCAGATGATTTTTCAATTGAGAAGGTAGGCATGGGCGCTGGTAAAAGGAAGACGAGTCTTCCCGGCATCCTGAGAGCAATGATCGTGACCGCAGAAAGCAACGATGACATGATCTGTAAGCTGGAATGCAATATCGACGACTGTAGCGGAGAAACATTGGGTTATACAATGGAAAGACTTTTTGCAGCAGGAGCCAAAGATGTTCACTATCTGCCAGTATACATGAAAAAGAATCGTCCGGCTTATCAATTGGTAGTAATATGTTCAAAAAGTGACGTTTCTGAGATAGAAGAAGTAATTTTCAGGGAAACAACGACAATCGGCATCAGACAGACTGAAATGAAAATGACAGTTATGCACAGCCAGTTGGTGCAGATAGATACACCATTTGGAGATGTAAATGTAAAAATGTGCGACTATTATGGAATGTACCGCAGGTTCTACCCAGAATACAGCGATGTAGTAGAAATCTGCAGGAAACATAACCAATCATATGATAAAACATACCGCATGATTCAAAAATTGTGCGAAGACACCTTTAAACCATTTCCATGCTGATACAGATGGCAAACGCATGGTTATCAGATCAAAGAAAATATTATGAAAAGATTCACCATCTGGATAAGATACAGGATTACAGAAAGGAAAGGAAGTCTCAATGAAGATCGCTGAAGTAAGTAAAAAGTATGGAGTCTCACAGGACACTCTACGTTACTATGAACGCGTGGGTGTAATCCCGCCGGTCAACCGTGCCAAAGGCGGTTCAAGAGACTATACTGATGAAGACTGCAACTGGGTAGAACTTGCTACCTGTATGAGAGGTGCAGGACTGCCTGTTGAGGTTATTGTCGAATACATAAGACTCTTCAAACAGGGAGACGAAACAATTCCTGACAGACTGAAACTTTTAACAGAACAGCGGGATAAACTTCTGGAGCAAAAGCAGGCTGTGGATGAGATGCTGGAAAGACTTAATTTCAAGATCAGCCGGTATGAACGCGCAGTAAAAACCGGTGTGCTGTCCTGGGAACCAGATGAAGAGCTTCAAGAATAAATGAACAGCAGCAGATTAACAAACATAATGAATAGTACAGAAAAAGGAAGCGCCCAGAATGAGATAGAGAGACTGCGTATCGCTTTATTATTCACTTCGGCTGATATGTAATTTATTATGAAACCAATAGTAAAAAACATTAAAGTAACCATCAAAGAAAAAAAGAGCAAAGAGGAGAATGCCTCTGGTGTCAATATATGGTTAAGCTCCATAGATAAACTGCTATTTTGAGCGCTTGTCTAAAAACACATCCTGAATCTTTCACAATTATCACAAATAGAGCCCGATATTTTTGCAGTCTCGGATTATATCTTTCAAAGGCAATCATTATATTTTACATATGAGATGGGGGAGCGGCTTGCCAATGAAGTGGCGTACCACCGCATCAAATAATTAAGGTGTGAAGGGGGAGTATGTTTGCTGTTGGAACGGATGTTTAAGCTGAAAGAAAACAATACCAGTGTCCGTACAGAAATAATTGCAGGATTCACCACCTTCTTCGCGATGTCTTATATTATTTTTGTCAACCCAGACATGCTGAAGATCACTGGCATGGATTTTGCTTCGGTAATGATCGCTACTTGTGTGGCTTCAGCCATAGGAAGTTTTTTGACGGCATTCATCGCCAACATTCCTTTTGCCCAGGCACCGGGAATGGGATTGAATGCCTTGTTCACATTCACACTTTGCCAGGGAATGGGCTATACTTGGAATCAAGCACTGGCAATAGTGTTCATCTCAGGTGTGATCTTTTTAATAATAACCATCAGCCCTCTAAGAAGCAGAATTATCGAAGCCATACCAAAATCACTTAAAAGTGCTATCGCTGCCGGAATTGGGTTATTCATTGCATTTATTGGCATGCTGAACTCCGGGCTGGTAGTCGTTAACGGAGCAAGCAACGTTACAGATC
>ULTR01049952.1_pt1 | contig 14560 bp, 10 predicted proteins | sample 1957781 | NCBI WGS metagenome assembly ULTR01 (sample SAMEA4835739, study PRJEB28245) | human gut metagenome | biome: gut microbiome; material: fecal sample | place: Denmark | collected 2008 | reverse complement strand
TCTGAACCATATTTTCATTTCGCATCTTCACGGCGACCATTGTTTCGGGCTCATCGGCTTGATTTCCACTTTTTCGCTGCTCGGACGCACAAAAAGTCTGCACGTGTATGCCCCTTCTGAATTGGAAGGACTTATGAGGCCGCAATTGCGGTTTTTCTGTAATGGCATCATGGCATTCGACGTCGTGTTCCATCCCTTTAGCACAAAGAAAGGGGCCGTTATCTATGAAGATAGGACCATATCGGTGGAAACCATACCGCTACGACACCGGATGCCCTGCTGCGGATTTATCTTCCGTGAGAAACCAGCACTGCCCCACATCAAGCGCGACATGATCGACTACCTGGGCATCCCCCACTTCGAAATCAATCGGATCAAACTGGGAGGTGATTGGACGAAAGCAGACGGTACCGTCGTTCCCCACCACATGCTGGTTACTCCTCCACGCGCCGCGCGAAGTTATGCCTACCTCTCAGACACGGCCTTCCTGCCAGAACGTGCTCCCTTGATTAAAAACGTATCAGTGCTGTTTCATGAAGCCACTTTCGCCACGTCTGCCGCCGCCCGCGCCACCCAAACAATGCACTCCACAGCAGCACAGGCAGCACAGATGGCAAAATTGGCCAACTGCGGTAAACTCATAATTGGGCATTTCTCGTCGCGCTACGAGAATGAGGACATCCTGCTGGAGGAAAGTCGCGAGATTTTTCCCAACACAATGCTTGCCTACGAGGGAATGCAACTTGAAATCGGCAACGAACAATAGGCACAACCGACAACATTTGAAACAAATAGTTCGTCATTTCCAACGATTTTCGTAACTTTGCGACAAATAAATAAAAGCAAATATGGCTAAAGAACTCAAAAATCTTACAAAAAGAAGCACAGACTATTCTAAATGGTATAACGAATTGGTTGTCAAGGCCGATTTGGCAGAACAGGCAGACGTTCGCGGCTGCATGGTAATTAAACCTTATGGTTATGCGATTTGGGAAACTATCCAGCAGGAATTAGACAAGCGATTCAAATCAACAGGCGTTCAAAACGTATATTTCCCTCTCCTCATCCCCAAAAGTTTTCTTTCCAAAGAAGCAGAACATGTGGAAGGATTTGCAAAAGAATGCGCCGTTGTCACCCACTATCGTTTGAAGGCCAATCCGGAAGGTGACGGCGTGGTGGTTGATCCAGCAGCAAAACTGGAAGAAGAACTGATTATTCGCCCGACGTCAGAAACCACCATTTGGAACACTTATCGCAAATGGATTCACTCATGGAGAGACCTTCCCTTGTTGTGCAACCAATGGTGTAACGTGATGCGTTGGGAAATGCGCACCCGTTTATTCTTGCGCACCAGCGAATTTTTGTGGCAGGAAGGACATACGGCACACGCCACTAAAGAAGAGGCTGAGGCACGTGCAAAACAGATGCTTGACGTTTACGCCGATTTTGCAAAAGACATTTTAGCCATTCCAGTAGTTCGCGGCGTCAAGAGCGCAACAGAGCGTTTTGCAGGCGCACTTGACACATACACAATTGAAGCCATGATGCAGGATGGCAAAGCGCTCCAAAGCGGAACAAGCCACTTCCTCGGTCAGAACTTCGGCCGCGCTTTCAACGTGCAGTTTGTTGACAAAAACAACAAGATGGACTATGCCTGGGCCACCAGCTGGGGCGTCAGCACCCGTTTGATGGGCGCGTTGATTATGACACACTCAGACGACAACGGTTTGGTACTTCCTCCACACGTCGCTCCAATACAGGTGGTCATTGTGCCCATTTATAAGGGAGAAGACGAATTGCAGGCACTTGATGAAAAACTGGGCGGTCTGAGAGACCGTTTGCAGGCGATGGGCATTCGTGTGAAATACGATAATGCAGACAACAAGCGCCCCGGATTTAAATTTGCCGACTACGAATTGAAGGGTGTTCCTGTCAGAGTCGTCATGGGAGGCAGAGACCTGGAAAACGGCACCGTTGAAATCATGCGTCGTGACACGCTCGAAAAGGAAACCGTTTCTTATGAAGGCATTGAAGACCACATAAAAAATCTGCTTGAGGAAATGCAACAAAACATCTTTAAGAAGGCTGAGACATTCCTCAACGACAATATCTTCCCTTGCGACAATTACGAAGAGTTTAAGGAGAGAGTCAAAAACGGCGGTTTCTATCTCTGTCCTTGGGATGGCACGCCTGAAACTGAAGCACAGATCAAGGCCGATACGCAAGCAACCATCCGTTGCGTGCCTTACGGATTCAGCCAGGAAAATCTGGGAAATGACATGGTCAGTGGAAAACCTGCCACATGCCGTGTCATTGTGGCCCGCAGCTATTAATCAATAAGAAGGCAGGTGGGCAGAACTTTTTTTGAAAAGAGTTCCGGCACTTGCCTGCTCATTTAATGAAGAAGCTACCTCCTTAAAAAAAGGGTGGCGGCTAGCCTCCAATTTATCATCATCCTTATATGATTTCTGTTGAATCATTAAAAGTTGAATTTGGCACACGTCCTCTCTTTGAGGACGTGTCTTTTGTAATAAACAAGAAAGACCGCATCGCGCTTGTCGGGAAAAACGGAGCAGGCAAATCAACACTTTTAAAAATCCTCGCCGCACAGCAGCAACCCACCTCAGGGAGCGTTTCTGTGCAAAACGACATCAGCATTGGCTATCTGCCTCAGGTCATGGTGCTTTCAGACAACCACACGGTCATTGAGGAAACGGAAAAAGCCTTTAGCCACATTCAGGAGCTGAAAGAAAAAGTTGACACACTAAACGAAGAATTGCTCAACCGTACGGACTACGAAAGCGAAAGCTACATGGAATTAGTTGAACGGTTCACCCACGAAAACGAGCGTTTCCAAATCATCGGCGGCATGAACTATCGCGCGGAAATGGAGCGTACACTTCAGGGGCTCGGATTTGCAACGAGCGACTTCAACCGCCCGACAAAAGAATTTTCGGGAGGATGGCGCATGCGCATTGAGCTGGCCAAACTCTTGCTTCAACGCCCCGACGTGCTTTTGCTTGACGAACCAACCAACCATTTGGACATAGAAAGCATCCGTTGGCTGGAATCGTTCTTAGCCCGCAGCGGCAGCGCAGTGGTATTGGTCAGCCACGACCGCGCATTCATCAACAACGTCACCAACCGCACATTGGAAATTTCCTGCGGCCGAATCACCGACTATAAGGTGAAATATGATGAATATGTCAAACTGCGTGCTGAGAGAAGAGAGCAACAACTCCGTGCCTACGAAAACCAGCAAAAGGAAATTGCAGACATCAAGGACTTTATAGAACGGTTCAGATACAAACCGACGAAGGCAACACAAGTTCAGAGCAGAATCAAACAACTTGAAAGAATCGTGCCGATAGAGGTTGATGAGGTCGACAATTCCTCGCTCCATCTCAAATTTCCGCCATGCTCAAGAAGCGGCGACTATCCCGTGATTTGCGACGGTGTCCGAAAAGACTATGGCGACCATTGCGTCTTCCACGATGTTGACCTCACCATCAAGCGCGGTGAGAAAGTGGCATTTGTTGGAAAAAACGGCGAAGGAAAGTCAACGTTGGTGAAATGTATTATGGGAGAAATCCCCTTCACGGGAAATCTCAAAATCGGCCATAATGTTGAGATTGGCTACTATGCCCAAAACCAAGCCCAGTTGCTTGACGAGGAAATAACCGTGTTCGACACCATTGATCGCGTCGCGAAGGGCGACATCCGCCTCAAAATCAAAAACATCCTCGGTGCTTTCATGTTCGGCGGAGAAGCGTCTGAAAAGAAAGTAAAGGTGCTTTCAGGTGGCGAACGGAGCCGTCTGGCAATGATCAAACTGCTCTTGGAACCTGTCAACCTGCTCATCCTCGACGAACCGACAAACCATTTGGACATGCGCACGAAAGATGTACTCAAAGAGGCCATCCTGGCCTTCGATGGTACAGTGATTCTCGTCAGCCATGACCGCGACTTTCTGGATGGCCTCGTTTCAAAGGTCTATGAATTTGGAGGTGGCCACGTCAGAGAGCATATCGGAGGCATCTACGATTTCCTTGAGAAAAAACAGATTGAAAACATCGACGACATCCAGCTAACGGCTTCTTCCCAGAAGAAAAATACGCCAGAGACTGAAACGGCGCAAGTGTCTGACAACAAACTTTCATACGAAGCAAGAAAAGAGAAGGCCAAGTTGCTGAGAAAGGCAGAAAAATCCGTCGAGGAAAAGGAAAAACAGGTTCTGGAACTCGAACAGGAAATCAAGGAAATTGAAGCGATGTTGTCCACACCGGAAGGAGCGCAAGATGCCAAACTCTTCGCTCGGTATGACGAAGTGAAGAAGCAACTCAAGCAAGCCGAAAACGAATGGGAAGCAGCTATGGAAGAGGTTGAGACCCTCAATCAGTAATTGGAATCTAAAAGCAGGTGGTCAAAATGATTTTTATCGATGCTGACCACCCATCTAAGAAACAGAATAACAATATGACTTTAAAAACAATGCTACTGCAAATCCTGGCCTTCAGCGCCGCAACGGGTTTTGCACAGACAACAGCACAAACAGGCATTGACAAGGCCAATATGGACCTCAGCGTCAAACCAGGAAACGACTTTTATCAGTATGCCGCTGGCGGCTGGATTAAAAGACATCCGCTCACCCCGGAATTTTCACGCTATTCCCAGTTTGACGAGCTCCAGGAAAACAACCAGAAGCAGCTGCGCGAAATGATAGAGCAGTTCGCAAACAACACCTATCCCCAAGGCTCTCTCCAGCAGAAAATCGGTAGCCTCTATCGCCTTTCCATGGACAGCGTCAGAAGAAACAGAGAGGGCTATACGCCCATCAAGGGAAAACTGGCAGAGATTGAAAAAATTGCCGACCGTAAATCGGTGCAATACCACGCCGCACGCCTTTCAAGCGAAGGCGTGTCAACATTTTTCGGCTTTGGCTGTGACGCCGACCTCAAAGACTCGCAATGGAACCTCATGCAGGTCAATCAGGGCGGCCTTTCCATGGGAGAACGCGACTACTATCTGAGCGATGAAGAAGCCACGAAAAAAGTACGTGAAGGATATAAGGCCTATGTCAAGAAACTGTTTCTCATGACGGGCTGCGACGAAGCGACAGCCCAAAAGAGAATGGAGGCCGTCCTCAACATCGAAACGCGCATTGCAAAAGCATCATACAGTGCCACAAAATTGCGCGACGTTGAAGGCAACTACCACAAAATGAGCTATCAGCAACTGCTTGCCGACTATCCAGGCATCGACTGGAGCACGCTTTTCCTCCTCAACGGCGTCCCTGCCTTTGAATCCATCTCTGTTAATCAGCCTGATCCAATCCACGAAGTTGAAAAAATTTTAGCCGAGAGCTCAATTGAAGACTTGAAGGCATATCTGTATTTCAAACTGGTGGATGATGCCACTGGCGCGTTGAGCGACAATTTCCGCAAAGAATCCTTCAACTTCTACGGACACATCATGAGCGGAGCCGAGCAAGACCGTCCGCGTTGGAAGCGTGGCGTTTCCGCTGTCGAGTCTGTCCTGGGCATGGCCGTCGGGAAGATGTATGTTGAAAAATACTTCCCCGAAAGTTCCAAGAAGAGAATGACCGAACTTGTCAGAAACCTTCAAATCGCCCTCGGACAGCGCATCGACCAGCAAAAGTGGATGAGCGAAGCAACAAAGAAGCAGGCCCACGACAAGCTGGATGCGTTCTACGTGAAAATCGGATACCCCGACACATGGATGAGCTACGATGCACTTGACATCAACGATTCACTCTCATACTATGAGAACCTCACCAAGGCCACCCAGTTTATGAGCCGCTACTACATCGAAAAGCGCGTCAACAAAAAGACCGACAAGACGGAATGGCTCATGACTCCACAAACCATCAACGCCTACTACAATCCAACGACCAACGAAATCTGCTTCCCTGCCGGCATCCTGCAACCTCCATTCTTCAATGCCGAAGCAGACGACGCTTGCAACTATGGAGCCATCGGCGTGGTCATCGGACACGAAATGACCCACGGCTTCGACGATCAGGGCAGCCAATTTGACAAGGAAGGCAACCTTCGCAATTGGTGGACCAAAGCCGACGGAAAGAACTTCAAAGCACGCACCAAGGTCATGGCCGATTTCTTCAACAAAATCGAAGTGCTTCCTGGCCTACATGCAAACGGCGAACTCACCCTGGGCGAGAACATCGCAGACCACGGCGGTTTGAACATCGCTTTCCAGGCATTCCAAAACGCCACGAAAGAAAACCCGCTTGGCACAAAAGACGGCTTTACGCCCGAGCAGCGCTTCTTCTTGAGCTACGCCCTGGTTTGGGGTGGAAACATCCGCGAAGCCATGCTCCGTCAGCTCAACAAAATCGACCCACACTCCCCAGGACGCTGGCGTGTCAACGGTGCGTTGCCGCATATCGATGCTTGGTATAAGGCATTCAACATCACGAAGAAAGACGCCTTGTTCATTCCGAAAAACAAGCGCGTCGACATTTGGTAAATAAAACCAACCTGAAGCCATTGCATTGCTGTCCCCCTGCCCCAACGCAGGAACACTGATGCAATGGCTTCTCATTTTGAATACCTACTTACCATTACTAACACCCTAGGCTTCACCTCTGTCAGCCTTCAAACACCCCCATCCACCATGCTCTTTCTCCCACAAAGCATGCCTGCCATCAACATTCTCCGCAAGGAAGGCGCAGACATTGCCACCTTAGACAAAAACAATATCTCTGGATTTCCGCAGGAAACACTGCGGATCCTGTTTCTGAACCTCATGCCGCAGAAAGCAGTGACGGAACTCGACATCGCGCGCGTCATCTGCCGCCACCACCGCCCCGTCGCACTGCTCCCGATGAAAATCGCCAACCAGACCTACAAAACCACTCCGCCGGAACACATGGAAAGGTTTTACACGGATTTCGAATACTTCGAAAACGCCCCAAACCCGCATTTCGATGGTATGATTGTGACAGGCGCACCGGTGGAGCACCTCCCTTTTGAAAATGTCAGATATTGGACGCAGCTATGCCACATCATGAACTGGGCAGAAGCCCACGTCCGTTCAACGCTGTATATCTGCTGGGGAGCACAAGCAGCCTTACAACATCTGTACGGCATCCCCAAACACCAACTTCCCGCAAAGAAATTCGGCGTCTTCATCCAGAAAAAACTCGCCGGCGATGCCCCCATATTAAGGCATCTCCCTGAAAACTTCCCCATGCCCAATAGTCGGCACACGGAAGTCCAACGAAAAGACATAGAGCGCCATCCACTGCATATCGTTGCAGAAAGCGAGGAAAGCGGCGTCGGCATCGTCACTTCGGCCGACGGCACACAGCAGATTTTCATTGTAGGTCACCTGGAATACGAGCCCAAAACGCTACACAATGAATACCAACGCGACCTCTCCAAAGGACTCCCCATCGCTCCCCCACTCCATTATTACCACCACGACAAACCGCAAGAAGGCATCGACTTCTCATGGAAAAAAACAGCCGCAACGTTCTATAGCAACTGGCTTGACATCTGTGGCAAAGAGACCGTGCGCGAGCAGTGAAAACCGGAACCACCAGACGATGAACAAAAAACCATCGCTGCCGGAAGAACACAAAAACAGATTCCACCGCATTTTTATTACCGCCGAAACACGAAAATCCTCAATTTTATTCTTAACTTTGCGTAATGAGTAACTGGTAGGAACATTTTGCAGAGCAAACCCCAAGCACTGTCAAAATCGCCCCAACCGATTCCTTTGCCGTCACTCAAGCAGATGGAGAAATCCGTCACAAAGTGCCAGCGCGCCGGAACAAGGCAAAAAAATATTCCAAAAACAAACAGGAAAGGGGACAGCTGGCCTCTGACGAGCAATTGCCATCCCGGCACAACAACGCCCGTACCCCCTTCCCGTGTCATTCATTATCCCCACCAAAACCATGTCTTGCATCTTACATATAGAAACATCAACAGACGTCTGCTCCGTTGCATTAAGTCAGGACGGCGTCTGCCTACATGAAGAAATCGATACCAACGGTCGTCGCCACGCAGAAATCCTCGCGCCCTTCGTTGAAGAAGCCGTGTCTTTTGCCGACAGCCACGCCATACCGCTCGATGCCGTCTCAGTCAGCGCCGGCCCCGGTTCCTATACGGGCCTACGCATCGGCGTCTCAACAGCAAAAGGCCTGTGCTATGGCAGAGACTTAAAACTCATCAGCATCCCCACGCTCAAAGTGCTCTGCACCCCGATTCTGCTCTACAGAGAAGACATCCCCGACAACGCGCTACTCTGCCCGATGATCGACGCCAGACGCATGGAAGTCTACACCGCGATTTACGACCGTGCCCTCCATGAAGTGGTGCCAACAGATGCTGTCATCGTCAACGAAAACTCCTTCGCCGAAATCCTTGACAAACAACCAGTTTTCTTTTTCGGCAATGGTGCCGACAAATGCCGCGACACGCTCAAGCATCCCAACGCCCATTTCATAGAAGGAATCGTGCCAAAGGCATCAAACATGCTGCCCTTGGCCGAACGCGCCCTGGCGCTGAACGAGACAGAAGACGTTGCCTACTACGAGCCCTTCTATCTGAAGCAATTCGTAGCCGGAAAAAGCAGAAACCTGCTCAACGGATAAAAAAACGCCCCAGTTTCTGCACACACCATTTCCCCTCTTTGCCCTCCCCCGCATCCGCAGGAAACAGCCCCACAAGAGGCCACAGGAGCAAAACCGAAAAACCCCACATCATCAACATGGCATTTGAATACAACACAACAGAAGAAAAACTGCGATTCCCCGCATACGGGCGCATGGTGCAAGAGATGATCGACCGCGCCACGGCCGAAAGCAATCCGCAAAGAAGACAACGGATGGCCGAACACATCATCACGGTCATGGCCGACCTCAACCCGCAGCTGCAGGCATCGCCAAACGCCTACGAAGTCCTGTGGAACCATTTGGCCTTCATCTCAAACTACCAACTCGACATCGAATACCCCGTTGAAATAGAACGGGCAGACAAATCCGCCCCCAAAAAACTCTCCTACCCGGGAAACGCCATACGCTTCCGGCAATACGGACACCTCATTGAAAACACACTCGACAAAATCCAGGAAATGCCCGCCGGCACACCGGGGCGCGAACACCTGTTGGCCGACATAGCCATGCGCATGAAGCGTTGCATCACCGAATGGAAAGGCGAAGAAGTCGAAAACGAAAAAGTCTGCCACGACATTGAGCACTACACCAACCAGGCCATCACGTATGAAGAAACGCTCAACGCCCTAAGCAACACCAAGCAAAGCATTTTCGCCCGCCAGCGCCAGCGTTTCGCCCCCCAACGGAGAAACAGCAGATATTACAACCCCAACAGATAAGTAAGTGGTCAGCATTATTTTCCCAAATGTAAAAATAATGCTATATTATAAAAATAATTTTGACCACCTACTTAAGCCCGCCAACCAGGCCTAAACCCGCCAGAGCGCAGCAGGCAGACAGACACACACCGATTCAGGAAAAAAGTTCAAATTGCTTTTTACCATCATCTAATATTTCAATTTCAAGCAACTAACCTATAACCCTAAACCCAAACACATTATGGCTTCATTTATAATAGAAGGCGGCCATCGCATCAGCGGCGAAATCAAACCGCAAGGTGCCAAAAACGAAGCGCTGCAAATCATCTGCGCCACCATCCTCACCCGCGAAGAAGTGCGCGTTGCCAACATACCCGACATCCTCGATGTCAACAACCTCATCCGTCTCCTTGAAGACATGAACGTGAAAACCGTGCGCCACCAGAAAGGCGACATCACCTTCTGCGCCAAAGACATCGACATCAACTATCTCAAGAGCCCGGAATTTCTCGAGCGCTGCTCGCGCCTGCGCGGCAGTGTGCTCCTCCTCGGCCCCCTCGTTGCCCGCTTTGGCCACGCCGTCATCTCCCGCCCAGGCGGCGACAAGATCGGTCGCCGCCGCCTCGACACGCATTTCTACGGGCTCCAGAAACTGGGTGCAGAATTCAAATACGACGAAGCGGCCGGCACCTTCAACATCCTCTCGAAAGGTAGGCTCGAAGGCTGCTACATGCTCCTCGACGAAGCCTCCATCACAGGAACGGCCAACATCATCATGGCCGCCGTGCTGGCACACGGAACAACCACCATCTACAACGCCGCCTGCGAGCCCTACATACAGCAGCTCTGCAAAATGCTCAACAGCATGGGAGCGAAAATCAGCGGCATCGCCTCCAACCTCCTCACCATCGAAGGCGTGGAAGAACTCCGAGGCACCACACACACCATTCTCCCCGACATGATTGAAGTGGGCAGCTTCATCGGCATGGCCGCCATGACGGGCAACGGACTCACCATCAAAGACACCTCCGTCCGCAATCTGGGCATCATCCCCTATTCCTTCACCCGCCTGGGCATCAACCTCGAAGTGAAAGGCGACGACATCCACATTCCGCGCCACGACCACTATCAAATCGACCGCTTCATCGACGGTTCCTTCATGACAGTGGCCGACGCCCCCTGGCCAGGACTCACCCCCGACCTCCTCAGCATACTCCTCGTCGTGGCCACACAGGCACGCGGCTCCGTGCTCTTCCATCAGAAAATGTTTGAAAGCCGCCTCTTCTTCGTCGACAAACTCATCGATATGGGCGCACAAATCATCCTCTGCGACCCACACCGCGCCGTCGTTGTCGGACACAACAACGAAATCAAGCTCAGAGGCTGCCGCATGGTGAGCCCCGACATCCGCGCCGGCATCGCGCTACTCATCGCCGCCATGAGCGCAGAAGGAACAAGCCGCATCGACAACGTTGAGCAAATCGACCGCGGATACGAAAACATCGAACAACGCCTCTGCTCATTAGGGGCCAAAATCAGAAGAGAAGAATGATCAGGCAAGACGAAGTCTTCTACATAGGCAAAATCAGCAAATTCAGGGGCATCTGCGGAGAAACCGAACTGCTCTTCACCGACGACGTCTTCGACCGTGGCGAAGCCCCCTACCTCGTCATCGACATGAACGGCATCCTCGTGCCCTTCTTCTGGGAAGAATATCGCTTCAAGAACAACGACACCGCCATCTTCAAATTTGAAGACATCAACGACGAAAAAGCCGCCAAGCGTCTCGTTGGCCACAGCGTGTTCTATCCCAAGAAATTCAACGTCGAAGCAGACACGCCCGATGCCCACCTCAGCTCATGGAAAGCCTTCACGGGATTTGAGGTCTACGACACACGCCACGGCCACCTCGGCACCGTCGACACCGTCGACGACACCACCGACAACATCCTCATCTATCTCCAAACGCCCGATGGCGCCGAACTGGTGTTGCCGCTGCATGAAGATTTCATAGAACACTATTCCCTGACACAGCGAACAATCACCCTCGCCCTGCCAGAAGGACTGGTGTAAACGGGAAGAGCAACAACACACACACACCACCGCTGCCTCCCCCGCCTGGCACACCCACAACGCCCCCACCATCCGAACACACAATGAAGAAAAAAATAGCAATCCTTGGCTCAACAGGCTCCATCGGCACCCAAGCCCTGAGCGTCATACGCCAACACCCCGACCTCTTCGAAGCCAGCGTTCTGACCGCAGGCCGAAACGCCGACCTACTCATCAGTCAAGCCCGCGAATTCCTCCCCGACAGCGTCGTCATCGCCGATGAAAGCAAATACCGCCAAGTCTCCGATGCCCTCGCCGACCTCCCCGTGAAAGTCTATGCCGGAGAGCCCGCCATCGCCGAAATCGTTGAGAGCCAGGAAGTCAATATGGTGCTGACCGCCATGGTCGGCTTTGCAGGCCTCCGCCCAACGGTCCGCGCCATCAAAGCCGGAAAAGCCATCGCCCTGGCCAACAAAGAAACCCTCGTCGTGGCTGGAGCCTACATCACGCGCCTCGCCCTCGAAAAACGCGCCGCCATCCTCCCCGTCGATAGCGAACACTCGGCCATCTTCCAGTGTCTCGTCGGCGAGGACCAGTCGGAAGTGGAAAAAATCCTCCTGACAGCCTCCGGCGGCCCCTTCCGCACCTACACCAAGCGCCAGCTCGAAACCGTCACGCCCCGTCAGGCCCTCTGCCACCCCAACTGGGCAATGGGCGCAAAGATAACCATCGACTCCGCAACCCTCATGAACAAAGGCTTCGAAATGATCGAAGCCAAGTGGCTCTTCGGCATCGACCCCGAGAAAATAGAAATCGTGGTCCATCCCGAAAGCATCATCCATTCCGCCGTACAATACACCGACGGAGCCGTCAAAGCCCAGCTCGGCGTGGCCGACATGCGCCTCCCCATCCAATACGCCTTCAGCCACCCCCGACGCCTCCCCCTCAAGTCGGAGCGCCTTGACCTCTTCAGCCTCGGCACCCTCCATTTCGAGAAACCAAACCCCGATGCCTTCCCCTGCCTCCGCCTCGCCTATGAGGCAACTGCCAAGGGCGGCAACATGCCCTGCGTTCTCAACGCCGCCAACGAAGTGGCCAACCTCGCCTTTCGCGAAGGCCGCATCTCCTTCCCCCGCATTGCCGACGTCATCGCCATCACCATGCAGAAAGCCCACTTCATCGCCGCCCCCACGCTCGACGACCTTTTCTCAACCGATGCCCACGCACGGCGCCTCGCCTCCGAAATGCTTTAAGCACGTAGGCCCCTGCCAATATTCCAATTTTGCCCCCCCCTCCCAGAGGGGGACACACATACCATACCACACAAAAAAAACACAAACACCACGCCAATGGAAATATTCCTCATCAAAGCCCTCCAGCTCATCCTCTGCTTCGCCCTCCTCATCGTGCTCCATGAAGCAGGCCACTTCCTCTTTGCCAAACTCTTCAAAGTTCGCGTAGAGAAATTCTGCCTCTTCTTCGACCCCTGGAAAAGTTGGAAACTCTTCTCGTGGCGCGGCACCGACTACCACATCGGCTGGATACCACTCGGAGGCTACGTCAAAATCTCCGGCATGATCGACGAATCGATGGACACAGAGCAGATGAAGCAGCCCGTCAAGCCCTGGGAGTTTCGCGCCAAACCCGCCTGGCAGCGCCTGCTCATCATGGTCGGAGGCGTCATGGTCAACTTCCTCCTCGCCTTCTTCATCTACGCCATGGTGCTCTTCGCCTGGGGCGACACCTACACCCCCATTGAGCGCATGTCGCAAGGCTTCAAGTTCAACGAGAGCGCCCAGTCGCTCGGCTTCCGCGACGGCGACATCCCCCTGCGTGCCGATGGCCAGCGCTTCACGCGCTTCAGCGCCAACCTCTTCCGCGACCTCTCCCAAGCCCGTAGCGCCACCGTCCTGCGCCAGGGCAAAGAGGCCACAATCGCCCTCCCTGGCAACCTCAACCTCCTCGAGATGCTGCAAGCACAACCGCCCTTCGCCGCCCCCCTCAGCGCCAGCCTCGTCGACAGCGTCTTCCGCGGTGGCCCCGCCGAGAAAGCAGGCATACGCCGCGGCGACCATCTGCTCGCCATCGGCAGCCACAGCATCACCACGTGGAACGAATACAACCTCCATCTCTCCGACCTCCAGTCGTCCATCGAAGCCAACCGCGCCCTGGGCGACACCGCAAAAGCGCAAGCGCTCAAGCGCGTCACAGTCGTCGTTCAACACCCCAACGCCACGCGTCCCGACACCCTGAGCCTCACGCTCAACGCCGAAAACCTCATGGGGATATACCCACACAACGCCCTCGCCGACTACCCCACAGTCACGCGCTCCTACACCTTCTTTGAGAGCTTCCCCGCCGGCATCGCCCACGGATGGGACGTCCTTTGCGGATACGTCAGCGACCTCAGATACGTCTTCACGGCCGACGGCGCACAAAGCATCGGCAGCTTCGGCACGATTGGTAGCCTCTTCCCCGGGCAATGGAACTGGATGCAATTTTGGCACCTAACGGCCTTCATCTCTCTTATGCTCGCCTTCGTCAACATCCTCCCCATCCCCGCCCTCGATGGCGGCCACGTGCCCTCCCTCCTCTACGAAGTGGCCACGCGGCGCAAGCCGAGCGAGAAATTCATGGAACGCGCCCAGATGCTGGGCATGATCCTCCTACTCGCGCTCATGGCCTTCGCCATCTTCAACGATTGCCGGAGATTCATCTTCTGAGGGGAATCGAAATAGAGAACCGCAAAAAGCCAGAAAAAGAAACAGCATCCCCCGCTTCAAGCCTTCCCCACGTCGTGTTGCAAGGCTTGAAGCAGGAGCGAAAAACCAACCCCGTGCGAACGATCAAGATGCACACCGCTCGGCGGCAAGCTTTCGTAAGCCCACTGAAGAATCCTATCTAAAAGTCATCCTGTTTCTCACGGAGCAAAAGGGCATTCTCCCTTTGCTCCGTTTCATTTATTGATTTCTTCCATACCTTCAAAAATATAACGTATGGGGCCTATAGATCTAAAATTATTGTCCGGTAAAACTTTTTTAAGCAAAATAAATTAGGGCTGTCACTTCTCACGAAGTATCAGCCCTTTTGGTTATCTTTGTTTGTAAGCATCCCATGCAGGCCGTATTGGAAAGCCTCCAATAAA
>ULTR01047883.1_pt1 | contig 15359 bp, 18 predicted proteins | sample 1957781 | NCBI WGS metagenome assembly ULTR01 (sample SAMEA4835739, study PRJEB28245) | human gut metagenome | biome: gut microbiome; material: fecal sample | place: Denmark | collected 2008 | reverse complement strand
CGAATCTGCGACTTATTCGGTCGTTCCGATATGATATTTTCGCGCAAAGAAATTTATGAGAAATAATGTTCTTAATTGCAAAAACATGCCCAACGTTTATTTTGACGAAAACTAATATGAAATACTCATGACAGAAAAGGAGACAGCATTGTATGAAAAGAGAAGTTTTAGAAAATATGAGTTCGGCAGAATTAGTTAAACTGCTTACGGAAGACCCCTCGCTTTCATCAAAATTTGACGAATATTCGCTGTGGAGTAAGATTATTACTTGGAGCTATCTCTTAGCAGAACAGCCGCGATTTGCGGATAAGTGCGACAAGTGGGAAGAGTTTTCCGCTTGGGATTGGTACGAGTTGTTTGATCAGCCGCAGTTTGAAGAAAAAGCAAAGCAATATCCATCAGGATGGGCAGCCATATTGACGCAGAAACCTGAACTTGTTCGAGATTGCGATAAATGGGAAGAGTTTTCCGCTGAGGATTGGAGCTCGTTATTAAAATTTCAGCCGCAGTTTGCAGACATGCGCAATAAGCAAATTTAAAAACATGCAAGGGGCTTGTCAGAATTGCAATTTCTTTTAATAGGATACTGCATGCCACGCGTGTTTTTAGGAAGTTATATTACTTATAAGCATTTGGGCTAAGGCCATAGCCGCATGTTGGTTATGGCCTTAAGCCGTTAAAAAGCGGATTTGTGCATGGAGTTGTCAATCATATCAATAATATTGAGTGTATAACTTTAAGAAATGTATTTGCGATTAAAAGATTTCTTGTTTCATTCTGAGGAGGTGGATCGTGAATATTTGGAACTGTTCAAAAAGATTTATCAAGAAGCACATTAATTATATACGTGAAAATGATTCATTGCGTATTATTAGCATAAATGATTTTGGATTTGCCCCCTTCAATTTTGGCGATGATCCCAAAAAATCGCTCATTTTATATTTCGACGACGCAATTCCCATCGACGGAATCTACGATTCGCTTATTTTTAATGAAAGGATGGCGCGCGATATTTTAAATTTCGCGATAAACGCGTCGATGGACGGCAAGGAATTGCTCGTCCACTGCACCGCCGGAATATCGAGAAGTTCTGCTGTATCAATCAATTTAAACAATTTTATCAATAGAATATTAGTAAAGAATCTTGAAGACTGGGAGGAAAATATAAAGCATGGATTTGAATTTGCCCCCATCCCCAATCCTCATGTGTCGTCTGTTATGAATCGGGTAATTTCCGATTATTTGAGCCGCGGTTCTTTTGATACCATACGATAACTTTGGCGAGTTTTTCCGCAGAAATATTGTCATAATTAAACTTTGCATTCGGATCGTTATAATATTTTTTTATGGCCTCTCCTAAGTATGACGCAGTAAATCTGCGCGCGTAAACCTTTTCAAGAATCGTCATATTTTTGTTTTTTAATTCCTCCATAAGCTCAAATCTCCGGCAGGCATGCCTGTTTTCGTTAAGTTTGCAAGTACCCTCTTGGAGTTCTTTGATCCAACGCTTACATTGAATAAGTTCCCGATCGCCGGTGTAATGGGCGCACACGAGGCATCCTCTTACGCCCGCTATTTCAAAAGGGCGATAACATTTTCCGGAAATTGCAAAATTACGCTTTTTTTTCATAGTTTCAATATTAAATAAAACGGGTTATTCGCATTTCTTTCTTTTCGGGAAAGAGATTCAATTCCGGAAAATATTTTTTTAATATCGGTTGCACTTGTAATAAGAGTTTTTTCCGTTTATTCAATTCGCCAAACTTGTCGCACTTCACCGCAAATTGCGGTTGGGAAATTAGGAGGCTAAACCAATCTTCCTCGGTGAGTTCATTCCATTTGCGGACAGATTCAAAATTTTTTGAATACTTTGGATTCTCCGATAGGATTTTTGCCCAATTATGTGTTGAAAATACACTCCAATCTTTGACAAATTTTTTATTTGCGGAATTGATGGTTAAAAGTACGGCTAATCCGTTTGCGCATTTTTTTGCACTCTCGACAAGGCTTGGATTTTTTATAATAATTCCTTCCCAAGCGAACATTTTTATGTCGTCAAGAGTTGAAAACTTTTCAATTAATTTTGGGCGCAGTTCGATAAGTTTATATTTGTCATGATCAAAAATTTCATCCCAATCTGAATATGCTTCAACATAATCGGGAAAAACAGCGAGCATTGCTATCCTTCCTCCTCTGTATCTTTCGGCGATACCGCGCAGGCAGGGTTGACGCTTCAAAAGTGGCAACCAATTTAAAAAGGCGTCAAAGTCTCTAAAATATGGGCATTTGTCCGCAAACTGCGGTCGGCTCATGAGAAGCTGAGTCCACTCAGCGTACAAAAAATCTATATTCCAATCGTAGAATTTGGCAAGTTCGGGTTTCAATGATAAGAGCGCAACTATCCCTTTGGGGCAATGCCACGCTATCTGCTCAAATTTTGGATTCTTTAAAAGTAGATTCCGCCATGCTTTAACGCTTCTCTTCATAACGCGGGCTTTGAGCATGTATTTTTTGAATTGCGGGTGTTTATCCGATAAGATTTGCAGCAGAGAGAAAGAAAAATCATTGAAGCATTCGCATTTGCCTTCAAATTGCGGCTGTGCGAGAAGAAGTTCAAACCATTGTTTAGAGGTAAATCTAGACCATGCGTTTATCTGACTACATTCTTTCGCATAATCCGGGTGTTGCTTTAATATCGCAATCCAAGCGTCGGTAGATATTTTTTCCAACTCGTTTAAATCTGTATTCATGATTTTTCTCTTATCAAAAATTTGACTCCAAACATTGTCCGCAAATCTGCGACATAATACGACTTCGCATTGCGGCATTACACTCTGCGACATATTTTGTCCTGTTATTGAGTTAAAGTTAAAAGAAAATAAAATTTTCTCTATGAATAGCAAAAGTCAAATTATGGATTCTGAGTCTTTGTCTGCGGAGAAAGACCTCAGATATATTTTTAATTTACTGCCTCGAAAAGGAATTACTGTGCTCGCGGGAGCTCCCGGAACGGGAAAGTCAACATTTGCGCTAAATCTTATTGAGTCGGCGTTGCTTAATAATCCTTCAATGTCCGCACTTATATTTTCTCTGGAAAAATCTTCTAAATGGGTACTGGACTTAATGGCGCGCTCAATGAGCGGAATAGCAGCCTGGAAATTTAAACCTGAAAACTTAGTCGGCACAGAAGCGGTTAAGTTTAAGAAAGCAAGGCAGTCTATAGAAAAACTTCCTCTGTTGATACGCGACGGCTCGCACTCGGTTAAAGATATATGTGCAACTGCCCGCACCGTAAACAATATAATCTTAAAACAAAGTGATGAAAAACCTCTTAACGTTATACTTATAGATTACCTTGAAAACATTGAGCCTTCCTGCAAATCTTTGGAACGGGTATATCAGGTAAGGGAAGCAATGGCATCGCTAAAGGCTCTCTCGGAAGAGTTGGAAGTCCCGATAATTCTGCTTGCGAAGCTGAATAGAAAAAATTTTTACGAACCAAAAGTCGATAACCTAATATACGCAAGCGAAATAAAAAAATACGCAGATACCGTTGCGTTGCTTGGTTATAAGGAAATTCCTACTCCCAATTTGTTTGAAGTGAAATGCAACCAAGTGGAATGCAACTATAAAATACGTTTAGACATAGTAAATCTTCCCGAAAACAGCGGTGTATCAATTCCGCTTATTTTTAAGCGTAGTAGCATGCGATATATTCCTGACTGTGAGAGTTTATGTTGACATTACGTATTTAGTTATAGTATTATAAGACAGTTGCATACAAAGGAGATGAAAATGGAGAATGAACAGATAAAACTGCTTGAACACTTGCAAGGAGTTATAAAATTTGAAAGTAAAAGAAAGAAAATCACCGCGGAAGATTTCAATATCTTTAATATACTTGGAATTTCCCATCTAGAGGTTTCCACACATTCCAAATTTATTTCAAATCTGTTAGATCCATGTGGATCTCACTATCAAGGTAGTATTTTCCTTGAGCTATTCCTGAAAAAGATAGACATCGAAGGATTTGATTACGCAAACGCATATATCGAAGTTGAAAAATCTGAAAATAAATATGGAAGATTCGATATTTTTATAACGGACGACAAGAACTGGACTATTATCATTGAAAATAAAATACATGCCAGATCGCAAGAGGAACAGTTAGGAAGATATATAAAATATTTAAAAGAAACTAGTAAAACCAAAAATAAGAAGTTGCTATACCTTACATTGGCAAATGAATTTGATAATGATAGTCACTGCAATGAAGATTATTCTCCCGGAATTGGAATCTCACAAAGAGAAAAAGAGTTTCTTAAACCCCAAGGAGTAAAAACGGTTGAAGACATTAAATTATACAAACATATAACATATTCTAAGGATATATTAGATTGGCTTATTGACTCACAAAAAGAGGCTGTATCATTACCACGCATAAGAGAGGTCATAGAGCAATACATCCAAATAATCAGAGAATTAACAAATAAACCAGAAGGCATGGCTATGAATGAAATAAGAGACTACATAAAAAAGGATAAAGAACATTACAACGCTCTTACAGAATGCTGTAAAGCATATAATAATATAAGAACTGATTTAATTAAAAAAGTTTTTGAGGATATCAAAGTTATAATAAAGAATAAATATCCCAATGCAAAGATAGAAAACTCTATCGAAGAAGATGGAACCGAGAAAGGTTTAATTTTCCAGTCTACTAAGTATAAAAACGTATCCTTGCAATGCGTTTTTGAAGGAAACTTGAAAGGAGATCTATTTATAGGAATTTGGAACGAAGGTAAAGAACAACTTCAATTGCCTAAACCGGACGGTTGGAAGGAAGGGAACGGCTGGATTTGGAAATATTGCGACTTCAATTACAATGGCGATTTTGCATTATTATATTTCGAAGACCATGAAAAGCTGGAACAACTGATTGAGGAAATCGCGAAAGTATATAAACAATTAACAGGTACTCTATTTTGAATAATATTACTCCCATACATTTCTATACACCTTAAGAAGGATCGCTGTTAGCGGCGGACGCATAGCTTATCCCTACAATGCAAATTGCGGTGCAAAATGCACTCTACCTTAGGACAATAATTAAATAAACTCCTTAAAGTGCGACAGGTTTTGTCGCGCTTTTTTGTAATCATGTGGCAATGGGCGAATTTATTATATTCCTATTTTTTGCACTCTCTATATTTCTGTTTTTTCTGCCGGTATTTATAGCATTTAAGCGTAAGCATACTTATAGGTGGCTTATTGTTCTTCTGAATGTATTTGGGCTTACGGGTTTCGCATGGTTATGCGCTTTCATTTGGGCGATTTGGCCCAAAGACGATTTTTTGAATTAAAATTTCTTGGAAGTCTCAAAATGTCGCACAAGTGCCTTAAAATAAGCCTCTCAAAATAAATTAAACAGAAAGGGAAATTATATATGTCATTATGGAGAATTACAGTCAAAAATAGCGGATGCTTAAATGGAATCCGTTTGGAACGCGGGATGAGCGTGCAAGTAGTTTCTACCGCCCATCCATTGACATCGAGCGGGCTTGGCTTGGTGCGCGACGCATTTATTAGAATCTATGGTATAGACCTAAAAGCGGCCAATGCACTCGGCGGGGCGTGTTTAGGTGTAAAAAAAGAAGGTTAACGACAAAGGCGGAGTTTTCACTCCGCCTTTTTTCTTTCGTTTTCCTCGAGTTCGTCTTTGTATTTTTCGTAGTGTATTGGATTTGATTTTAGCAAATTCACATGTTCTTTAGGATAAAAAGAGGCGTTTTTTTCTATATTTTCCATATACGAGTCTTCCTCATATTCCGCCGATGACGGAATGTCAAAAATATCAAAAATTAGCGAGCATGCCGCCACCGCCAACATAAATATATCTTTCATAATTTATTCAGGTGTTGAGCAGGTACATTTTATAAGTTAGCGGTGCCAGATTTGACATTCTTTGGAAGCGTCAGTTCTATGGACAATACTCCGCACGCGCCGCATGCGATAGTGTAGGGGGGGAATATTATTTTTACAGTGTCTTTCTTGATTGAAAACTGGATGACATTTAATATCTCGTTCAATTCATCTCCTGAAAGCTCTTTGGAGCTAATAGATTTATATTTTGTTTTCAATCTCAATTCATCAAGAGCTCTTTTTAAAAAGTTAATGCAATCATTTTTACTTTCAAACAAGTCGGCAAATTCCAGCTTTTTAATTTTATCTCCGTCTATTAAGTAGTTGACTCCTATAATATTTGAATGGCAACCGTTCGCCCCATGGTGATATTGGTAAGTCTCAATTTCGCACGAAAATATTTCGGCATTATTCTGAACTAAGGTGGTTTTTATAGAAACTTCGCTTTTATAATTTTTAATTTCTGAAATGTCTTCGTCAAAAAAGTATTCAACCTCGTTGTAATAATCTTTCAATACATTAGTTCTTATATCTTTTAATGCTTTATTTATTGCAAGTTGTGCAGGCGTTAAATTTTCGCCCTTAAATTGAAATATGTCTATATCCGCGATAAGTTCGTATTTCCTTTGGTTCGGAGGTAGCGTTTCCCCTGACATGGTAGAGTTCAAATTTTCGCAATACCCCACAAGGAAGTTTGCAAGAAGTAATAGAGTAATCAATGTTCTTTTCATAATTAGGCTGTTATTTAAATGATAAAATTTCCAATTTGTGTTGTGGTAAATTTTTAAACCGCAAATAGGGTATCATATAGCAATGGCTATTTCCGCGCAAGCAATAGCATCATCCAAAGCGTTGTGGTGGTGCTTTAATTCGATATCCAGAAAGCTTGAAACGTAATCCAGCGAAAAGCCCTTCGGCCTGAGATTTTGAGGAAGGTTTCTAAAATATTTTCTGCACTCTCTGCAAGTACAATAAAAGTTATAGTTGGGATATTCCATGGAGTATGATTTGTGCGCGGCAATCAGGCAACTTTCATCAAACGCGGCGTTATGTGCGACAAGCGGCAACCCTTCGATTCTCCGCGATACATCAGCCCAGACTCTCGGAAAAATCGGCGCATTTGAAGTGTCATTCAAAGTCAATCCGTGAATTTCGCTAAAACGCCATAAATAATATTCCGGATTGGGTTTTATTAGGCTGTAAAATGTATCGGTGATTTTTAAATTTCTGACTATCGCAACTCCGACACTGCATACGCTGCAACGCTCGAAATTGGCAGTCTCAAAATCTATTGCCGCAAAATTCCTTAAATTATTCATAACTTTTAAGAGTTTCCTTTAAGCTTTCAATTATCTCTTTTCTTAGAATTTTAGGCTTCTGGACAAAAATATCGCTGCCTTGAGAGCGTATCCAGAACCAGAGTTGCCAAGAGTCGCGCACGGTGGCGGTAAGCAGCCACTTGCCGTTTTTATAGCTTATTTTCTGATCGTCGGAGATCGCCGCCTCATTTAGATAACTCGCGAGCGTATCCGAAACCGCGGCCTCTAACTTTATAATTCCCCCTGAACCAAAATCCATGGCTCCACTTGCTATATAATTTTCTAGATTAAAGTCCTTTGGAATATCGGACTTGCTTTCTAGAATTTCTACGGAACGGAAACGTTGGACGGCGTATTGCATTGGCGCTTCGCCGTATTCGGAGTTGCTCGCTATTAAATATGTGCGTACGCCGCGCTGAACTATCGCAAAAGGATTTAAAATGTGAGTCTTAGACGCCTTCCCAAGCGGATCGTATTTTACCTCTATTTGAAGGCCCTCTACTAGCGCGCTTTGAATTTTCTCAAGAATATCTTCGCGTATGTTTACCGGTTTGAAACTCAATGATTCGGGAATATATCTAACTTTTGAACTCCATTTAGATATGGGCAACGCCTCCAAGGCTGCAAGCTTTTTGCGCGCAAGCTCGAACTTTGAATTTAGCATTTTGACCATTGGCACGGGCAATATTGATTTCAATACATTCTCGGCGAGCGCAAGCGATACAGCGTCGGCGACTTCTATTCCACCAAACTCGCTTGAAATGTCCTTAAGCCAATACCAGCGAAATGGCGCGGAATCTTCGTCGGCCATTAGAGGGAACAATGTTGAGAGGTCGCGCAAGTCCCGCTCAACTGTCCGCTTTGTGACTACATAGCCTTTATCGGCGATTTGTTTCGTCAATTCCAATGATGTAATCCCCGGCTTTCGCGAGGGTATAATTCTCAATAGCTCCCATTGGCGGGCGAGAGAGTTGTTATTGTTTTGTTTAGGCATGGTATTATCTTATTTGTTAGAAACTAAAACACATTACGTGAATAATGCGACAAAATATGTCGCGCAGATCGGAATGTTTTTATATGAATGCCTATGAGCATATGCCAATCGTTCTCATAAAATTTCTGCAAAGCGCCGTGCTCTTCCGCAATCGGATAGAAAAAATCAAAATCTTCACATAGTAAAGTACGCCAATCTCCCGGATTAAACAGCTTCAAGGCTTTGTATTTCACGGCGGTTTTTATAATTTCTTTATGTTGTAGCAGCACTCTTAGCCAATTTTCGCGCGTAAAGGCCAAATATCCGGTTTTTTATCACCATTTGCGGTCGAATACTTTTCACAATAATCAGATATAGCAGGATTATTTTCAATCGCCAAACTCCACATTTTTGGCGTTATTTGTATTAAGGAATCTTCATTGTTTAAGATTTTTGTGTTTATATCCTCTATTGCCCTTTGCCTTTCATCAATTAGTTTTTTATCAAATTCGGTCTCTAAAGAATTTTTTTCTTTTGCGTGGCTTATAGTAAATTCAAATTTTTTCTTAACGCAAATTCTGTCGCCAAGAGATGGTTGCTTATGCAAAATAAACGACTTTGAATAGTCATCCAAGACATTTAAAGCTCCTTTGCTTACGGCAAATTCAAACAATTTAGGTGCTCTTGATAGTATTATCATCCATTCCCTCGAAGTAAACAACAATATCCCGTCTATATATTTATATATGTAAAGGGCTTCCGGATAATTATCCACTTCGAGTCTCCTCTTATACTCGTCGGTAAACGGAAAGTTGCCCATCCTTTTCTCGTTTTCGAGTTTTTTTAAATAAATATGTTTATTGGACTCCATTACTATCAATGGATTATATGCAACACTTTTTATTTTTAAATGTTTCTGCTTTGCATATTCTAGCCGATCCGCGAGGAGCATTGCCCAATAATTTTCTCCTAACAAGTCCCAAACATTGAATCGCTCAAATAATTTTTCTATTTTCTCAACTGTTGCTTCCATTCCCAAATTGAAACAGACGAATACGACATAATATGTCTTGAAAAAGGGATTTTGAGATATGCGCACTCTCAATCTATGAATCTGCTTTTGTAGTGAGTGTTTAAATTTTTTTTTTGTCCTATTGATGAAATGGAAGAAAAATCGTAAACATATATTATGAATCGGGGGATCGATAACATTTCGAATTAAAATAAGTCTGATATGTTGCACAAAAACTTAGTGCGTCGAGTTACTCCAAAGATGGATTCTTATAGCGAAATAATTCCGGATGCGCGCGTAATATTCGCGTCCAATCTCGTTCGTCGAAGGCGCCCCATGTTTTGCAATATGTAGCCAAAGATATTTGAGAAACTATAAGAAATCTCCATTGATTGTGGTCGAATTTATTAAAACACGGGCAACGTTCTGCAAACTGAGGCTGCTTTTCCAAAATATAGGCCCAGTCCCAAGTTCCAAATTTATCCCACACAGGGCATATGTCGGCAAGTTTCGGGTATTTTATTAGGTTTGATACCCACTTTTGGCGCAATATAAGTTCGTTTTCGGTGGTTTCGTTTTCGTCTGTACTTAATGTGATGCCGTTTTTTCTGAGCAGATTTAGAGCGATATTTCTCGCAAGATTTGCTTCGTGCGCGTTTGCTCTCTTATCGCCTGCAAGCCTTAACAGTTTTTCGATTCTATCATATAGTTTACGCTTATTATCATTCATTTGGGTATAAAGCTATGAATGTTATGTTGTCGCAGTCGGGGGCGCCGTTTGACAGAGCCTCATTAAATAATTTTTCAGCAGTCAAATTTGTTTTATCATAGAGCAAGTGAAGTTTCTCTTCCGCTATATTTCCCCAAAATCCGTCACTGCATATTAAAAACCAATCTTTCGAAGCGAATCTAAAAGAGGTCAATTCGCCGCGGGCCAAGTTGTCATCTCCAAGGCATCTGTATAGTATGTTTTTTGCGGGGGCCTTGGGAAAATCGGTGCCTGTTTTTTTAATATGCTTTAGTCTTTCCGCAAGCGAGTGGTCTTTTGTAGCGAATAACAATTTTTTACCTCTAAAATGATAAACGCGCGAATCTCCGCAATGTAAGACATACGCAATTCCTTCCAAACATAATAGGGCGGCGAAAGTCGAATTTCCTACTATGGAGCCTTTCGATCTTAAATCTTTTATCCTAAAATGCGCAGTTCTGAAAATATTTTCAAGTAAGAAACTCGCGTTGCATGCAGATACAATTTGACCGCTTAAAATTTCCTGACTTACGTTTGCTATTGTTTTGCTCGCCACGTCGCCTCCCGGTATTCCGCCAAGGCCGTCCGCGACTAGGGCAAAGCTATAGTGTTCGTTTTGCGTGCAAAAATAGCAATCTTGCTGAATTTCTCTGTTTCCGATGTGTTGTTTTGCTAAAAACATTTTAGTATGTAAAACATATTTTGACTTCTCTTTATGGTATCTTGTAGAGATTGTTCTCTATAGATCTGCAACAAATGTACTAACTTCTGCGGCAAAATAAGTCTCACTCTTAAATTTTTAAACGTCTTTATTCCAGTCATGACAAATATAGACCGCTTAATTTCCAGCATGTCGCGCTGCAGATATTTTTTATAAAGGAATTTTCGAGCATTCTATACGTTTTACAAATAATAAAGAGGTTTTATACTTTGAACGTAGAATGGTTTTGCCGAATGATGCAATTATTGCACATATTTGAAAACTGATGCGTTACGCCTGGTATTTAGTCCGGATTAAACGCCACAAAATAAGTTCTATTTGAGTTTGATTGAGATTTGTTGATTTGATGGGTATGAGATTTATTATGCCAATCAATTTACTCCAATTGAGTGGCGCACCGAGATTTCCACAACCCGCATTTTATTGCAAAATATTTCAACCTAAGCGATCCCAATCTGCGGCTCGCCCGCTCTTCATTGCCGATCCGGAAAGACTATGTAGGATTTTGAGAATCAAAGAGTTTTAGAAGATAAGTTTTATTGCAAATCACGACATATATCGCCGCGCTTTTCTTATATATTTGTGGCGTTTGAAAAATAACCCTTAGAAAATTTAGAGCGATCACAAATATGAAAGCCGTGTATATATCAGATAAAATCACTCATAATCAGTCCAAGAATTTGAGCGGAAATGTCAGCCGAGTTTACGAAGCATTGCCGAAGAAAAACCAACAAACTTTAAAAGTTTCATAAGAGCAATAGATAGGTAAAATATGAAAAGAACAAACACAATAAAAACACGATTTAAATATATAGAAAAAATACACGGCTTTTATAAAGGTGAATTGACCATAGTAGGCGGTCGCCCTGGAGTGGGAAAAACTTCTTTTATAACGAATATAATAGAGGACGCTTTATTTTTTAAAAATCAAAAGAAGAATGTATTGTTGTTTTCTTTAGAATTGAAGAGTGAGGCGATGCTTGCGGAAATGATTCGCTCGCGCTCAAAAGAAGTTGGGGCAAAGGAGCTACTGGATGACAATAATATACTTAAAGGAAGTTTGGCAAAAAGAAACTACGTCGCAGAAGAATTTAAAAAATCAAACATCTATATTGATCATACTTGCAATTTTAGTGTAGACGAAATAAACGAAAAAGCGCGAAAACTAAATGAAAAATTGCGCTCCAAAAATAAAAAGTTGGATTTAATAGCTGTAGATTATTTACAACTCCTCAGAGGAGGCAAAGAGTTTGAAACACGTGAATTAGAAACTAAAGATATTTTAAAAAAACTAAAAATACTGGCTATAGAACTTGAAGTACCAGTAATAATTACGGCGCAAGTAGATCGTAATTTGTTGGTTATGGAGTGCCCTACAATAGAAGATTACGCAGATTTTATTATTAGAATAGAAGATTATAGTATTTATATGAAGAGCAAATGTATGTTTTTCAGAATGATGAAGCATAATGTTGACGATATTGTTCTACCAATGAAATTTATTAGAAAATATCGGTGTTTCGAGCATATTGAAATCTGATTATAAAATGACTTATAAAGATTGGATTTATAGAAGTTATAAACTAGATGCGCTTGTTATTTTTTAGTTTATTGTCAATCGATATTGTTGGCGTTTATGATAGCATGCTCTGTACTCGGAGTAAGGCAGATATTTACATCGTTTAACTAAGCGAAACGAAATATGAATGCCAAATACATTTTTAAGAACATCGAAAAAAGATATAATATGATAGCTTGTGAAACCTATGAGGGAGAAGACAAAGCGTTAATAATGTGGATAAGCTTGTATAACGAAGACTTCCCGCATTCTGCAGGAAGGCACCAGACGCCCGAAGAATGCGGAAAAGAATCATACATTTAACCATCATCTAAATAACAAAAACATTACTTTATTTAAAGGAAGAGATTACAAATTTTTTATAAAAACAAATTAAAGAAAGAAGAATATTATGAGTACACACACAAAAGAATCAGATTCATACGTCACTTATTTTAAAGAATTGAGCGCGAAGCTTTCCGCGACATTAACCTTGAGACATTATAAGGTTGAAATAAGTGATTGGGAATATGGAGCTCTTGTTTCGCGTTGCCTTGTTAAAATCATTGATAGCCCCCACGGTGATTTGAATGCAGTTGATATCTCCGCGGGCTTGACTTTTGAATTGGGGAAGGATTTTGGTGGGAAAGTTCGCGTGATAAAGGTATCAAATAATATTATTTACTTGGAAATACCAAATCGTCCTAGCGTCAGAAAACTTATTTATTTAAAGGACGCATTGCAATCTCCCGAATATAAGGAAAGTGAGGCAAAAGTTCCAATTTTAATCGGTGAAAAAATAGGGGGAGAACTGATTGTCGTAGATTTATATCGTATGTCTCACTTGCTTATTGGCGGACGTACAGGTGCAGGAAAAAGTGTTTGGGTTAATTCCATGATTTGTTCTCTCATATCAAGGTATTCGCCAGAAGAGGTTCGTTTTGTCATGATCGATCCTAAGGTTATGGAATTACAGGGTTATAACAATATTCCACATATGTTGGCGCCGGTAATCCATAATGTGAATGATGTTATTAGGGCGCTTGATTGGCTAGTGAATGAAATGAAGAACCGTTTTCAAAAATTCGAAGAACAGAACGTCATTAATATTGGGGGATTTAACAAAAAGATTAAAAACGGCGAAATCGCAGGAGAAAGCTTACCGATTATAGTGTGTATCATTGACGAACTCGCGGATCTTATGATGATCAATCCACGCAAGATTGAGATACTTTTAGTGCGCTTGGCTCAACTCGGCAAAAGCGCGGGAATTCATTTAATTGTAGCAACAAATCATCCTACTCCCGATGTCTTAAGCGAACTTATGATTAGCAATTTTCCGAGTAGAATCGCTTTTAAAGTAGATTCGCATGAGATGAGCAGCTTGATTTTAAATTGCTCTGGCGCGGAATATTTGTCGGGTTCCGGAGATATGCTCTGCTTAGTGCCTCCGAATTTGAGCGACGCGCCTGTTAGAGCTCAGTCTTATTTCATTAGCGATGAAGATATAGATATTTTAGTCTCCAATATATCTAAAAATACAGAACCAAAGTATAACGAACAATTGCTTGGCGCGTTAGAAAAAAAGAGAGAATTCTAATCGTATTATGATGTAGGCGAGACAAAAATTATCGAATAAACTCAAAATGTAAACCTATCAAATTTGCAAGAAAATGTATGAGACGTGACTTATTGCAAGTATCCCTCTTAAGCGTTTCGTGTGCAGGGCATAATATGAAGAATATACAAATCCCATAAGATAAGGCGCAAGACTAAATCAAAATTTGGTATAGAACTGACAATAAAGATAACTCGAGAATCAGAACTGTCTCAAAACAATGTGGAAATAAATTTATTTTTCACTTGGTAACAGTGTATCTTTCTTTCCTAAATTGGCTTGAAAATGTGCTGCCTCGTGTGGATGCGCCTGCAATAGAAATATTCTGTGATAAAACTTGCAAATAGTTTTAAGGACTAAAATTCCGCTTCTACCCCATGTCAGCCCGCAACTGGCGCTTATATTCACGACTGCATAGACAAAGTCTGAACTACCTGCAAGGCAGTTTTAAATAAAACTTTATCAAATTGTGTTGTGAAGATATATTCATATAGGGAATTGATAGATAAAGTAAGCGCCTTACTGGAAAGTTCCGGAGAAATTATATGCAGCTAATACAACTTTTCCCTATGATATGCGAAAAGCTACTGTTACGGTTACTAATATAGCTTCATAGATGGAGTATTCAGAAACGTTTTTTTTACACTAATAAAGCCTAAGATGGATAATCTAAGGTTTTTTTTTAAGACGAGAAAGTCCTATGTCATATTTTGTCGCGATAGCCTTGTAGAATAGGTTTTAAAAGGAATAAACATGGGTAAGTTTGATGAAGTAGTAAGGATGTGCGATATAAAATTCGATGCATCTTTATTTAAAAATTTTTTATCTGGTAGTGCGTTGGATTGGGTATTATCGAGCAGTTATGGATTGCCTTGTGGGGTAAACTATATGGTAATTGGAGACCCAGGAGTAGGCAAAACTACAATCATATTAGACCTGCTTGCAAACTTGCAAAAAGAAAATCCAGAACTAAAAATTCTTTTTGTAAGTGCTGAAATGAATGAAATTGATTTAGCAATTTACGTAAGTCGATATCCAGAATTCCAACATATAAATATACTATTTGTAGAAAGCGATTGCTCTATAAATACACACAATTGGGATAAAGTTTATAGCGTATTGAGCGAGGGCTGGGACATTGTGGCAATAGATTCCTTTTATGAGCTGCAAAGTATAATCAAAGAAGAAGAAGATATAAAAATGAAAGAGGCGGAAAGTCGCATACTTTCTATAATAAAACGCCAGAATAAAGCTGAAAATTCAAGAGGCGTTCATACCACGTTTTTGACGATTCAACAAGTCACCAAAAGCGGAGCGTTTGTTGGCTCGAACCGCTTAAAGCATATGATAACCGCGATGATGGAATTGAGGCTTGAAAACGCAAAAAATATATATTCAGACCGCTATGTGGTTTTTTCAAAACATAGGCGTGGAGATGTCGGAGTACGCCTCTACTACAGCTTGGAGCAGGGCGGGAATGTATTCTAT
>ULTR01021761.1_pt1 | contig 15375 bp, 9 predicted proteins | sample 1957781 | NCBI WGS metagenome assembly ULTR01 (sample SAMEA4835739, study PRJEB28245) | human gut metagenome | biome: gut microbiome; material: fecal sample | place: Denmark | collected 2008 | reverse complement strand
CAAAAATCTTTGTAAGAGTAAGCAAAGAAATTGATGGAGAAATGAAAACAAAGAAAATTCCAACAAGTGTTGGTAGAATAATATTCAATCAAGGAATTCCTCAAGATTTAGGATTTATAGATAGAAAAGAAGATCCATTCCAATATGAAATAGATTTTCCTGTAATGAAAAAATCAATGGGAACAATTATTGAAAGAGTAATAGACAAACATGGATTAACAGAATCAGCAGAAGTAATAGATTATATAAAATCATTAGGATTCAAATATTCAACATTAGCTGGTATAACATTCTCTGTTGCAGACGTTCAAGTCCCAGCGACAAAGAAAGATATCCTAGCAGAAGCAGATAAACAAGTTGAAAAAGTTAGAAATCAATATAGAAGAGGTTTAATAACTGATGATGAAAGATATCAAACAGTTGTAGGTATCTGGGAAAAAGCAACAAATGATGTAAGTAAGGCTATGGAAGAGAACTTTGGAGACTTAAACCCAATATACATGATGGTTAAATCAGGAGCCCGTGGTAATATGAACCAGTTAAGACAGATCGCAGGTATGCGTGGACTTATGGCAAGTACTACAGGTAAAGCAGTCGAAATTCCAATTAAATCATGTTTCCGTGAAGGTCTAGATGCTCTAGAATATTTCATATCATCACATGGTGCTCGTAAAGGACTTTCAGATACAGCTTTAAGAACAGCCGATTCAGGATATTTAACAAGAAGATTAGTAGATGTATCACAAGATATAATTGTTAGAGAACATGATTGTGAAACAAATGAAGGTCTAATGTTAGAGGATATTAAAGATGGAAATCAAATTGTAGAAGGATTAGAAGAAAGACTAGAAGGAAGATATCCATTAAATGATATAACAAATCCTGAAACAGGAGAATTGATTGTAGATAAAAACACAATGATAAATAAAGTCATAGCAAAAGAAATTGTAGCAGCGGGAATAAAACAAGTTGTTGTTCGATCTGTAATTGGATGTAGAAGCAAACATGGTGTATGCCAAAAATGTTATGGTATGGGACTAGCAAGAAGAGAATTAGTATCAATTGGTGAATCTGTTGGTATTATAGCAGCACAATCAATTGGTGAGCCAGGTACACAGTTAACAATGAGAACAATTCACTCTGGTGGTGTAGCTGGTGTAGCAGATATTACTCAAGGTCTTCCTAGAGTAGAAGAAATTTTCGAAGCTAGAAAGCCAAAGGGTGTTGCGGTAATTACAGAAATAGATGGTAAAGTTAAAATTTCTGAATCTAAGAAGAAATTGGAAATAATAGTAACTTCTAGTGATGATTCAAGAACATATACAATACCATTTGGTTCAAAATTAAAGGTTAAGGATGGAGACGAAGTAAAAGCTGCACAACCACTTATCGAAGGTTCTATAAACCCTGCTGAAATCTTAGCAATAAAAGGTCCAGAGGGAGTTTATGAATATGTGATTTCAGAAATTCAAAAAGCATATAGAAGTCAAGGTGTTGATATCAATGATAAACACATCGAAGTAATAGCAAGACAAATGCTAAGAAAGATGAGAGTTGATGATGGTGGAGATACAGACATGTTCCCAGGTTCTTTAGTTGACATGTATGAATTTGAAGATAAAAACAAAGAAGTAGTTGCAGAAGGAAAACGTCCTGCAACAGGAAAAAGAGCATTACTTGGAATCACAAAAGCATCACTTGCTACAGACAGCTTCTTATCAGCAGCATCATTCCAAGAGACAACAAGAGTATTAACAGAAGCTGCAATAAAAGGTAAAGAAGACCACTTAATAGGATTAAAAGAAAATGTAATTATTGGTAAGTTAATCCCAGCAGGTACAGGTATGAAGAGATATCAAGATGTTAAAATTAAAGTAGATGGAGAAGATGAAGAAACTATTGCTAAAAAAGAGTATAGCATGAAAGATGATGATTCATCTGAACAAGAAGCTGAATAAAAGAAAAAATGCACTACAGAAATGTAGTGTATTTTTTATGCAAAACTGCACGGAAAAAAAGCGATCTCACGTGTGCAAAATTGCACGGAAAAAAAGCGATCTCACATGTGCAAAAACTTGACAAAATGGCTATTTAGAAGTATACTAAAATAGTATAAAAAGGTAAGAAAGGATGACAGTATGTCAGGAAATAATAGAAAATTATTTGATAATTTAGTATCAAGGACAAAAATATACTTAGTAATAATATTTATATTATTAGTAATAGTTTCAATATTGAAGCCAAACCTAATAGTACCATCATTAGTAATATATATATTAATATTAGGTTATACATATTTCGCAAACAATAAAAGAAAAAGCGAAATATCAGAACAATTGCAAGACTTAACACTAACAGTGGACTCAGCAGCCAAAACAAGCTTAATAAATGCACCATTTCCATTAATTATAATAGAAACAGACGGAAATGTAGTATGGAAAAGTTTAAAGTTTGCTACAGAATTTGCAAATGTAGATATTAACACATATATTAATGACTTAATAATAGATATAAAGGCAGAGATTGAAAAAGATAAAAACAAAGAACAAAGAAGAAAATCAATAATTAAAAATATAACAATTGGAAAGAAAAAATATAAAGTACAATGTGAACTTTCAAAAACTAAAAGAAGTGAAAGAAAAAAAGTAGCAGAATATATGGCAATCTTATATTTTATAGATGAAACAGAAAAATATGAACTAGAAAAAGAAAATAAGGATAAAAGTACATGTGTTGGAATAATAATGGTAGACAATTATGAAGAAGTAATGCAAAGAGTAAATGCAGAACAAAAAACACAGTTAATGGCAAAAGTAGAAAGCACAATATATGATTGGGTAAATCAAACAAATGGAATATTAGTAAAAGAAGATAGAGACACATATGTATATATATTTGAACAACGCAATTTAGAAAAAATAAAAGAAGATAAATTTGCTATCTTAGATACAATCAAAGATATTGTAAGAAAAGATAAAATACAATTAACATTAAGTATAGCGATATCAAGTGAAGGAAAAACAGACAACGAAGTTTATAAATCAGCTTCTGCTGCAATGGATGTTATACTTGGAAGAGGTGGAGACCAAGCAGTTATAAGAGAAAATGGAAAATACCAATTCTTTGGCGGAAAAGTAGAAGAAGTTGAAAAAAGAACAAAAGTAAAAGCAAGAATTGTAGCACATGCCTTAGAAGAATTAATTATGGAATGTGATAAAGTAATTATAATGGGGCACTCAAATCCAGATATAGATGCAATCGGCTCAGCCCTAGGGGTATATAGAATAGCAACAAGCCTTAGAAAAGATGCTTATATAGTAGCAGATAGAGAATCACCATCAATAAAAGCATTTACAGAATGTTTACCAGAAGAATATGATAATGTATTAATAAGCGAAGAAACAGCATTAAATGAAATCGATTCAGAAACACTATTAGTAGTTGTAGATACACATAAAAAATCATATGTAGAACAAGAAGAACTATTAGACAAAACAAATAAAATAGTTGTAATAGACCATCATAGAAGAAGTGCTGATTTTATAAGCCAAAGTATTTTAACATTCCAAGAAGTATATGCTTCATCAGCAGCAGAATTAGTAACAGAATTAATTCAATATACTCAGAATGAAGTTGAGTTGCCAACAATAGAAGCAGAAGCATTATATGCGGGTATAATGATGGACACAAAAAACTTTACATTTAAAACAGGTGTAAGAACATTCGAAGCGGCTGCATACTTACGCAGGTGCGGAATAGATATAATAAAAGTAAAAAAATGGTTCCAAAGTGATTTGGAAAGTTATAAAAGAATTTCTGAAATAGTAAAAAAATCAGAAATAATACATGACACAATTGCAATATCAACATATGAAATACAAGAAAAAGATACAAGTTTAATTTGTGCTAAAGCAGCAGATGAACTATTAACAATAGGAAATATAACAGCATCATTTGTATTAGGAACAACGGAAAATAAAATCTGTATAAGTGGTAGGTCAATAGGAGATATAAATGTACAAATTATACTTGAAAAATTAGGTGGCGGAGGTCACATAACTCTTGCGGGAGCACAACTTGAGAATGTAACAATTGAAGAAGCAAAGCAAGAACTTATTCAAAAAATAGATGAATACTTTAGTGAAAAAGAATAGAAAAGGAACGTGATATAAATGAAAGTTATATTAAAAGCAGATATAAAAGGAGTAGGAAAAAAAGACGAGGTTATAAATGCATCAGATGGATATGCTCGTAACTTTTTATTCCCTAAGAATTTAGCTGTTGAAGCTAATGCAGAAAATATGAGTAAACTAAAAGCTCAAAAAGATTCAACACAATTCAAAAAAGATACAGAAAAGGAAGAAGCAAAAAAACTTGCAGATAAGTTAACTAGAATAATGGTAAAAGTTGAAGTAAAAGCAGGTGAAAATGGAAAAATATTTGGTGGAGTTTCTGCAAAAGAAATTGCAGATAATTTGGAAAAACAACATAGTATCAAAATAGACAAGAAAAAAATTGATTTAAAAGAAACAATAAAAACATTAGGAACTCATATAGTAGATGTTAAATTATATGAAGGTGTTTACGGAAAAATAAAAATAGATGTAATTGAAAAATAGGAAGGAACCTGAGAAAAATGGAGCTAGCAAAAATACCACCACATGACATAGATGCGGAACAAGCTGTATTAGGAAGTATGCTTACTGATAAAGAAGCAGTAAATGCGGCAATTGAATCATTAAAAGAAGATGCATTTTATAGAGATGATAATAGAATAATATTCCAGGCAATAGTGAATTTATATAGCAAATCAGAGCCAATAGATATTATCACATTAAAAGACGAATTAGAATCAATGGATAAATTCGAACAAGTTGGTGGCTATGAATATTTAGCTAGTTTGCCTGATAAAGTTCCAACAACAGCAAATGTGCAAAAATATATTAAAATAGTAGAAGAAAAATCAATATTGCGAAATTTAATAAAAACAGCAAATGAAATAATAGAACTAGGATATGATCCGACAGAAGATGTTGAAGATATAATGGATGGAGCGGAAAAAAAGATTTTTGATATAATGCAAAGTAAAAATCAAAAAGGATATACACCTATAAAAGATGTTTTGGTAGAAAGCTTTACTAAATTGGAAGAATTATATAACAGAAAACAACATATAACAGGTGTGCCTACTGGATTTGCAGAATTAGATTATAAAACAGCTGGATTACATGGCTCTGAATTAATTTTAGTTGCTGCAAGACCTGCAATGGGAAAGACAGCATTTGCTTTAAATTTAGCAACAAATGCTGCATTAAGAGGAAATGCACCAGTAGCAATATTCAGCTTGGAAATGTCTAAAGACCAATTAGTAAACAGAATTTTGTGTAGTGAAGCAATGGTTGATAGTAATAAAGTTAGAACAGGAAAACTAGATGAAGATGACTGGGTAAAATTAGCAGGAGCAATTGGACCATTATCAGAAGCAGAAATGTATATAGATGACACACCAGGTATTTCAGTAATGGAAATAAGAACCAAATGTAGAAAATTGAAAATGGAAAAAAATATAGGTTTGGTAGTAATAGATTACTTACAATTAGTACAGGGAAATAAGAGAACAGCAAGCAGAGAACAAGAAATTTCAGAGATAAGTAGATCATTAAAAATACTAGCAAAAGAAATTAATGTGCCAGTAATAGCATTATCACAGTTATCAAGAGCAGTAGAACAAAGACCTGACCACAGACCTATGTTATCAGACTTGCGTGAATCAGGAGCTATAGAACAGGATGCCGATATTGTAATGTTCTTATATAGAGACGATTACTATAATAAAGAAAGTGAAAAGAAAGATATAGCAGAAGTAATAATTGCAAAACAGAGAGGTGGACAAACAGGAACAGTAGAATTATTATGGATGGGAAATTATACGAAGTTTGTAAATTTAGAGAGGAGATTTGATGATTAAATTCTATGAATCAAAAAGTACTAGAAACAATAAGAAAATATAATTTAATAGTAGATGGAGATAAAATTGTTTTAGGGGTATCAGGTGGTCCAGATTCAATTTGTATGTTAGACAATTTAAGAGAGGTAAAAGAAGAACAAATTATTGAATTTGAAATATATGTTGCACATATTAATCATATGATTAGAGAAGAAGCAATTGATGATGAAAAATATGTGCAAGAATATTGCAAAAAATATAATATAGAATGTTTTGTAAAAAGAGCTGATGTACAAAAAATTGCGAGTGAAAAGAAAATAGGAACAGAAGAAGCTGGACGCAAAGTGCGTTATGACTTCTTTGAAGAAGTTTTGCAAAAAACAGAATCGAATAAAATTGCAATTGCACATAATAAAAACGATAAAATTGAAACAATAATAATGCATTTGCTTAGGGGAAGTGGACTTTCAGGCCTTAAAGGTATTGAACCTATAAGAGATAATAAATATATTAGACCTCTATTAGAGTGTGAACGTACGGAAATAGAACAATATTGCGAAGATAAAAAATTAAATCCGAGAATAGATAAAACCAATTTTGAAAATGAATATACAAGAAACAAAATTAGAAATATTGTAATTCCGTATATTAAAAAGGAATTTAATCCGAATATAATTCAAACTTTAAGTAGATTATCTGACCTTGCTGCTGATGAAAGTAATTATATTGAATTACAAACACAAAAAGCTTTTGAAAAAATACTAATTGCAAAAGAAAAAGAACAAATAACGTTGAATTTGAAAGAATTTAATAAACAAGATAAAGTTATAAAAAATAGACTTATATTATATACTGCAAAAGAGCTAATGGGTTCAACACAAGGGATAGAAAAAATACATATTGAAGACATAATAAAATTGTGTCAAAATAATGTGGGAAACAAATTCTTGACACCAAATAAAAATTTGAAAGTATTAGTTAAAGATAAAAAAATTTTTTTTATAAAACAAAACACGTATAAAAATTAAAAAACCGCAAGAAAACTAGAAAAATGTAACCAAAAGGACACAAAAAAGTCACGCAAAAAGTATTGAAAAAATAAAAAAGGTATGTTATAGTTGCAAATGATAATATTGAATAGGAGGACTTAAATGAAAAAAGGAATAAAAACATTAGCCATGTGGTTAATAATAGGAGTAATAGTAATAGTACTATTATCATCAATAATGGAAAATAATAATTCAAAAATGACATATTCGGAATTAGTAACAAATATTACTAATAAAGAAGTAGAAAGTATAAAAATCTCTTCTACCGGTAGTACAGCATCAGTAAAATTAAAAAATTCAAAATCAGAAAAAGAAGTAAGTATTCCAAGTTTAGATAGTTTTATGTCATATACTGAAGAATATTTAAAAACAGGAGACTTCACACTAGATGAAGAAAAAGAATCTGTTTGGATTGTTATATTAAACTTAATAACACCATTTGGATTACTAATAATATTCTTTATTTTCTGGTTTATGATGATGAGTGGAAATAACCAAGGTGCAACAAAAAATATGACATTTGGAAAAAGCAGAGCAAGATTAGTAAATGCAGGAGAAAAGAATAGAATAACATTTGATGATGTTGCAGGTGTTGATGAAGAAAAAGAAGAATTAGAAGAGATTGTAGAGTTCTTAAAAAATCCAAAGAAATTTACAGACATGGGAGCAAGAATTCCAAAAGGAGTATTATTAGTAGGTCAACCAGGAACAGGTAAAACATTATTAGCAAAAGCAGTAGCAGGAGAAGCAGGAGTGCCATTTTATTCAATAAGTGGTTCAGACTTCGTAGAAATGTTTGTTGGTGTTGGTGCATCAAGAGTAAGAGATTTATTTGAACAAGCAAAGAAAAATGCACCATGTATAATATTTATAGATGAAATCGATGCAGTTGGTAGACAAAGAGGTGCTGGATTAGGTGGAGGACATGATGAAAGAGAACAAACCTTAAATCAATTATTAGTTGAAATGGATGGATTCTCAGATAATGAAGGTGTAATAATCTTAGCAGCAACAAATAGACCAGACGTATTAGATAAAGCATTATTAAGAGCAGGAAGATTTGATAGACAAATAGTAGTTGGAAGTCCAGACGTAAAAGCAAGAGAACAGATATTAGAAGTTCATGCACGCAAAAAGAAATTAGCAGAAGATGTAGATTTAAGAGTAATAGCAAAAAATACATCAGGTTTTGCAGGAGCAGACTTAGAAAATGTATTAAATGAAGCAGCATTATTAGCAGCTAGAAGAAACTATAAAGAAATAGGAATGAAAGAAATAGAAGATGCTATGGTAAAAGTAACTATGGGACCTGAAAAGAAAACAAGAGTAAGAAGCGAAAAAGAAAACAGATTAGTTGCATATCATGAAGCTGGTCATGCGGTTGTAAGCAGATATTTACCAACACAGGACCCAGTACATCAAATTTCTATAGTACCACGTGGTATGGCTGGTGGATATACAATGTATAGACCAACAGAAGACAAATCATTCATGTCAAAAACAGAAATGGAAGAAAATATAGTATCATTATTAGGTGGTAGAGTTGCAGAAGCACTTATCTTAAATGATATATCAACAGGTGCAAGTAATGATATAGAAAGAGCATCACAAATAGCAAGAAATATGGTAACAAAATATGGTATGAGTGATAGAGTTGGAGCAATAATGTTTGGTGGAGGCCAAGAAGAAGTATTCTTAGGTAGAGATTTTGCACAAACTAAAGATTATTCAGAAGAAACAGCAAACATAATTGACGAAGAAGTTAAGAAAATAGTTGATAGAGCATATAATAGAGCAGTAGAAATTTTAAGCGCACATGCTGACAAACTTCATGCAGTTGCAGGAGTATTATTAGAAAAAGAAAAAATCGAAGGTGAAGAATTCGATAAAATTTTTGAAGAATAAAAGGGCGTAGAAATACGCTCTTTTGCCACTTTTAAGACGAATAATGCCAATTTTATCTATTGACAAAATTCGATAAATGTAGTAATTATATTATATATGAAACAAAGATAAAAAGTGAGGAATACATATGAAGGTACAAGATTTGGCAATAATCTTTATAATAATAATATTACCAATTTCCCTGGTAATTTCAACATATACTCAATATCAGATACAAACGATAAATACACAAACATTATATGATAACAAGCTTACAACAGCAACATATGATGCTATAAGAGCATTTCAGATAAATACAACAAGTAGTACAACATCAGATTTGACCAATTCCAAGAGTAGGGATTTGGAAGCATCTGTTTCAGCTTTTAGAAATTCAATAAAATCAACATTTGCTTTAACAGGATATTCAAGAGATACATTAGATAGATATATACCTGCATTAGTTTACACACTTTATGATGGATTTTATATATATTCACCATACAAGAATGTAGCAAATGAAGATGGAACTATAAAAAGCAATACTAATGATGCATCATCACAATATGGAGTAAAACCATATATATCATATAGTTGTAGATATAAAAAGGGAGATATAGATGTTGTTATAACATATGCATTAGATAACCATATAGCTGTAAAGGGAATGGTAGGAAACGAATATGTTAATAAAGATGGATATTTAATAGATGGAATTACTTGTGATGAAAGCAAAACATATGAAGAGGCTTCAATAACATATAATGGTATAAAAATTGAAACAGAACAGTTGAAAGAATATTTACCAAATGGTACGAATACACTGTATCCGTATGCAAAAGTAAATGGAACGAAATATTATGAAATAGGTTCAGGCTCAAATGCAAAAATTGTATATATTAGAAACGGGAATATAGTTGAGCAATGTAAAAGTGGAGATGAGGAATTTGATGCATATGACAAAATAATAAATAATAATTATTTGGCAAAAGAATATTACTATAAAGCATACGTATTTACTAAATGGTTTAAGAGTACAGGACTAAAAGAACTAAGATATAGTGATGCATATGATGAAGATTTAGTTGATAATAATAGTGGAACTTCAGACACTAAATATCAACAAATATGGGCAGATAATTCTAATAAAATATTTCAATTTGCAGATACTGCAGGCATGAATATTGAAAATGAATCTTCAACATTTAATCAACACAGAATGCAAGTTATAAGGCATAAAATTGAAACAAACATGGCAATAGCAATATCAAATTATAATGCATATTCAAATGTAAAAAATGTATTTCAAATGCCGGAACTAAAAGAAACTGAATGGGATCAAATAATACACAACATATCATTAATAAGCTTTTTACAAGGACTACCAATAGGTGGAAAAATATATAATGGGCATACAGTAGTAACTAACTCTGAAAGTGAAGAGGTTGTTTTAGAGAAAAATATTTATTTATTAGGTTCTGATAAATATTATCATAGAATAGGTGATAAAAAATTAGAAACTGGTGGAAATGTGCAGTTAAGTTGTGGGATTTATGGTAAAGATAGTTCAAGTGCAGGAAGATTAAATTTAAATTTCTCTAGAAGAAATGTAATGGCAAATGATTCAATCTATTATTATTATCCATTAAGAGATTATAATGCATCATATAATAGTGTTATAATGCAAGATAATTTAACAACATATGATGATATATATAAATATGTCTCAACACAAAGTGATGTATATAAAAAGGCATTTTACACTGCATTAGGAAGAGAAAGAGAAGGACAATATAAATCTACTAATGAACAATTGATAAATTATAAAAATATTTTAGTTGTAGGATATAGTGATCCTAGATTTAGTAGAGAAAGTAACATACAAAACATATGTAATCAGCTAAATCAAGAAAAAGATATACAAGCTTCATATGTATTTAATACAGATTCAAAATATTTGGAAAATTATATAAGAAATAATATGGAAAAATATGACCTTGTAATAATAGATTCGGCATTTTGGGTAGGACCAATTTCACAGGATTTAATTAATAAAATGTTGAAAAAAACGAATGTATTTACAATAAGCAATGATGCTGGCTCATTGGATATCTTTAGGTCTGATAAAGATGTGACTGGTTTACAAGGACAAATGTCAATAACAACTATGGGAACAGAGAAACTTGGTGGAAATTATACAACTAGTTTAACATTTTCAGATTCATATCAAAGAGCAGTAGATTTTAATGATGATGTTCAAGTATTATATGAAACATTATATAATACTGGTGAAAGACATGATGCAGTTGGATTAAGAAATACAGGTGGATATAATTGGATGCATTCTCAAGTTGGAAACTTGGATGGAGATATGACGGTCTTAAAAAAATTGGTAGAATATGCCATAGAAAATAAGGCAAAGACTACATTTACAGGTAATGGAGAATATGGAAAGATAGGAAAGCCAAGAAATAATTCAGTAGGAACTATTGGAGTTAATCCTGACGGAAATACTGCTCAATTTGGTTTTGCAAATATAGATATGTATTCTTTAAAAATCTCTAATCAGACGGGAACAATTGTAGAATATGACGGAAATAACAATACAGGAAATGGACATAATAGTACTACTACAACTTGGAAAAACTTAGTTAAGAATAGTAACAATGGTACGATAATAGGAGGAACTTGGGGAAGTAATTATTTAAGACTAAATGGAACTAACAATTGGGTTAATTTTGGTCAAATAAACTTTACAACTCAAGCAGAATTTGATGCAACTATAGTTGTAAATTCAATAAAAGATGGAGAAGCTGATATTGCTGGTAACTTTAATCTGGGAGGAGCTGGAATATGGTTATCAGATGGATACCCAGCATTTGATATCTATTCAGAAAAACAAGATAAATATATATCAATAAAATCCGAAAAGAGAGTAACAGTAGGACAAAAAACTAGAATTGTAGGAAGATATGATGGAAGAAACTTATATTTATATGTAGATGGAAGATTAGTAGCGCAAACGAATAAATAATATTTTATAAAGAAGGGGAATAAAATGAATTATGCAGATATAAAAATAGCAGATGTAGCAAATGGAAAAGGAGTTAGAGTATCATTATTTGTTAGTGGATGTAATCATCATTGTAAAGGATGTTTTAATCCACAGGCATGGGACTTTAATTATGGAAAAGAATTTACAGAAGAAGACGAAGAAAAGGTTATGGAAGATTTAGACCATTCTTATGTAGCAGGGCTTTCTCTTTTAGGAGGAGAACCATTAGAACATCAAAACCAAAAAGGACTATTACCATTATTAAAAAAAGTAAAAGAAAGATTTCCTGAAAAAAATATATGGTGCTATACAGGATATAAATTTGATTCTGACATAGTAACAAATATGTTTGAAAATTGGCCAGAGACTAAAGAATTAATGTCATACATAGATGTATTAGTTGATGGAAAGTTTGAAGAAGATAAAAAAGATTTGAATTTAAAATTTAGAGGTTCAGCAAACCAAAGAATAATAGATGTTCAAAAATCATTAAAAACACATAAAGTAATACCATATCAAGTATAAGATAAAGTTTATACAAAATGACTTAAAAGGCTTGACAATTTATACCCAAATAATGTATAATAATTAGCGTATATAGGATGAGAACAAACGAAATCCCGCATACAGTGTTTTAAACGCCGGAAGGAGGGGAATAATAATGTCAGAAATAAAAGTTAATGGAAATATAGAAGAAGCACTAAAAAAATTTAAAAGACAATGTGCAAGAAATGGAGTTCTTCAAGAAGTTCGCAAAAGAGAACATTATGAAAAGCCAAGTGTAAAAAGAAAAAAGAAGTCAGAGGCAGCAAGAAAAAGAAAATTTTAATATATAAAACCACATTTATAAATGTGGTTTTTTTGCACAAAAAACTTGAATAATTAATCTGAAATATATTATACTATATATTAGCAAATTAGCTAAAAGAAAGGAATGATAAAAATGCACTGTAAAGAAACTGAAATAAAAAAGGGAATAAAATTACATGAGATACAAACTCAAAAATTCAAAACAAATCTAATAGCAGTATTTTTAACAATGCCAATAGAAAGAGAGAATGTGACTAAAAATGCATTAGTTTCAGCTGTCTTGAGAAGAGGAAGCAAAAATATGCCTACATCAGCAAAAATCAGCCAAGAAATGGAAGAGATGTATGGAGCAGGTTTTGATTGTGGAATAGACAAAACAGGTGACAATCAAGTATTAAAATTTTATATAGAAGCAATAAATGACAATTTTATACCACAAGATAGTGAAAAGATATTAAAAAAATCAATAGACAGTTTATTAGAAATAGTATTTAATCCATTAATTGAGAATGATGGTTTTAAAGAAGAATATATGAAACAAGAAAAAGAAAATATCAAAAGAATAATAGAAGGAAAAACAGATAACAAAGCAAGATATGCATATGATAGATGTATAGAAGAAATGTATAAAAATAAGCCATATGGATTATATAAGTATGGATATGTAGAAGACTTAAATTCAATTACAGGGAAAGAATTATATGAATATTATAAAAAAATGATAGCAGAATGCAAAATTGACATATTTATATCAGGAGATATTGAAAATATAACAGATATAGTAAAAGAAAACGAGAATATTAAAAATTTACACGAAAGAGATGCAAAATATGTAATAAACACTATCGAAGAAAAACAAAGTACAGAAGAACGTGAAATAAAAGAAGATATGGATGTAGTTCAAGGAAAAATAGTAATAGGACTTGATGTACATTTAGAAGATAAGAAACAAAAATATGATACAGTAGTTTATAATGCGATATTAGGAGGAACAGCAAATTCAAAAATGTTCCAAGAAGTAAGAGAAAAAGCAAGTTTAGCATATACTGCTGGTTCAGGTTATGTTAGTAATAAAAGTAATATATTTATAAAATGTGGAATTGAAATTAAGAATTACGAAAAAGCAATGCAAATAATAAGAAAACAATTAGAAGATATGAAAGCAGGAATGTTTTCAGATGAAGATATTCAAAATGCTAAAAAAGGAATTATTTCAGGAATAAAAGGAATTGATGATGAACAAGATACTGAAATAACATATTTTTTTGGACAAGAATTAACAGATAATAAAACAACTTTAGAACAATATATTAAAAATATCGAAAATGTAACAAAAGATGACATTATTAAAATCGCCAACTCAGTTACTATAAATACTATATATTTTTTAGAGAAGGGAGAACATTAATGAAAATAATAGAAAATTCCAAAGTAAAAGAAAAATTATATGTAGAAAAGCTTGAAAATGGATTAACAATTATGATAATCCCTAAAAAAGGAATTCAAAAAAAATATGTAATATGGGGAACTAATTATGGTTCAAATGATAGTAAATTTGTAGTTCCAGGAGAAACAGAAGAAACAGAAGTACCTAAAGGAGTAGCACATTTTTTGGAACATAAGATGTTTGAACAAGAAAGTGGAGTAAATAGTCTAGATACACTTACTGCACTTGGAGTTGAAGCAAATGCATATACAACAAATGACCATACAGCATATTTGTTTGAGTGCACAGAAAACTTTTATCCAGCATTAGATGAACTTATGGATTATGTACAACATCCATATTTTACAGATGAAAATGTCGAAAAAGAAAAGGGAATAATAGGGCAAGAAATAATGATGTATGATGATTATCCTGAATGGAAAGTATATCTAAATGCATTAGAAGCAATGTACCATGAGCATCCTGTAAAATTAGATATAACAGGAACAATTGAAACAATAAGTCATATAGATAAAGAAATATTATATAAATGCTATAATACATTTTATAACCCATCAAATATGGCAATGGTAGTATGTGGAGATTTTGAACCTGAAAAATTATTAGAAGAAATAAAAAGCAGGCTAGTAAAAAAAGAGGCTAATGGAGAAATTAAGAGAATATATCCTGAAGAAGCCGAAACTATAGTACAAGAGAAAATCGAGCAAAATATGGATGTAAGTCAGCCATTGTTTACAATAGGAATAAAAGACAAAGTTGCTGATAATAAAGAGAAAGTAAGAAAACATATTGCAATAGAAATATTATTAAATATGATAATAGGAAAAAGTTCAAAACTATATAAGGAATTATATGATGAAGGATTATTATTTTCTGTTCCTAGTATTGATTATGAATTTTCAAGAGGATATGCACACATTTTAGTTACAGGCCAATCCCCAGAACCAGAAAAGGTATATGAAAAGTTTAAAGACACAGTTTCTAAAATGAAAGAAAGTTCAATAGATATACCAGAATTCAATAGAATAAAGAAAAGAATTTATGGAGAATATGTAAAAGAATATAATGATACTGCTGATATAGCAAGAATGTTCTTAGCGGATTTCTTTAAGGAAATTAATAGCTTTGACTACCTAGAGGAAATCCCTACAATAAATGAACAGTATTTAGAACAAATACTAAA
>ULTR01058288.1_pt1 | contig 16287 bp, 3 predicted proteins | sample 1957781 | NCBI WGS metagenome assembly ULTR01 (sample SAMEA4835739, study PRJEB28245) | human gut metagenome | biome: gut microbiome; material: fecal sample | place: Denmark | collected 2008 | reverse complement strand
TATTGGCATTCATGCTTATGCTTACCGGATGCGGGATGGGAGAAGAAGGCATTGTGCAGATACTGGAGGACAAACAACCCCTGCAAAGTGCTGCGCAGCCCGAGGAACAGCTTATCGAGCGCCGCATAGAGATGACCGGAGATATTTCGCAGCCGGGCACCATGGCCATAATGTGCAGCGAAGGATACTGGCGCACATGGCGCGTGGAAACGGCCGACCAAAACGGCGAAGTGAAAGAATACCGATACGAAATCGAAAGCATGCTTCCGCAGGATGCGGAGCCATCCGCCGTGCCGGTAACGATAACGTTCAACGGCAATATGCTTAAGGTGGAGAGCGAGGCGATAGCAATGGAGTCGCCCATGCAGCTTATGCTTAACATTGATGACGGCAAGGAACTGACGTTCAGTGTGGTGCATGGCAGTGAAGAGGAGAACTTCACCGTGCGTCCGACTGACGAAAAAAAGTAGATCAACGTTGAGGTATACGTTTTTATCACAATAACAGGAGGAGAAAATGAAACGCACAAGAACTAATGCAAAGCTGTTGGCGCTTATATTGGCGCTGGTGTTTGCGTTTGAGCTGCTGCCCGCGCATATGGCGAGCGCGGCGGAAAACATCAGCAAATGGCCCGCGCTTACGAACGAAAGCGGCTGGATGACGACGAGCAGCTATATTCAAACCAGTTCAATAACCAGCGATGAATATCCCGGCGTCGGCAACATGATGCTGAAAAGCGCCGGTGATGACAACAACAGCCTTATAAAAAAGGTGCAGATACCAGGGCTTGACCCAAGCGCACCGATAGAAAAATATAATCTTACGCTTAGCGTGACGCATCTTGCTGCTGATCGCAAAGAGGCAGGCGCGGCGGAGGGCGTGTATGAAACGATAAAACTGCCGCGCGCGAATTATTATTACCCGCAGCGCGTGATGCTGCGTGCGCAAAACGGCAGGGAATGCCCCGTATACATAGTCGCAATTCCCGAACAGCACAGCTATAAGGATGAAAAGTTCGATTACTCCGAAGTAATAGACCTTATGCTTGAGCTGGACGTGCGCACACAGGCCCTCCTGAGCGAGCTGAAGAGCACCAATACGGCGGAAGCAGGCGGCTACTATCCTGATATGCAGGAAGCCATCTATAAAATGAATAACGATATAGCCACTTCCGGCCTGTATATGTACTGGCGGCATACCGGGATTGACTTCAAAACAAAAATGGAAGAGATGTTTGAAGCCAAGAACAGGCATACCGATCTTAGCCCCGAGCAGTGCAAATACGTACTTACCACCATGGCCCAAGAATGGCTGGACTATTGCAGTGAACGTATTAAGCAGCCCGAAATAGCATCGCTGCGCGTGCTTGGCGCGGAAGCCGTAAAGACCGGCACTAACGAATTTACGCTGAGCTTGCCCGCAGGGACGGACTTTAACAGCGCAGAAAGCACGCTGGAAATAGAGTTCATAGGCAGAGCGAAAGCAATAGTGGATGGCAAATGGGCCAACGGCCAAACGCTGTTCATTGAATGCACTGCGTGGGATCAGGCCACGGGCGTTGAATTCGGCAGCATAAAGAATATGTACCGCCTGAAGCTGACCACGGGCGAACCCACGATAAGCGTCAGGTACTTTGCCGTAAACGACAGGGTCGCCACGATAGACGAAGCGGCAGGCTCTATATCGCTCAACCTTGATACAGCATGGGATTGGGAACAGACTCCCGTTGTGGAATGCTCCGGCAGCGGATATGAATTCCTTGATGAAAACGGTGCAGTAGTGGCGGCGGATGCGGAAGGCAAAACAGACCTTAGCGCGGTAAAGACGCTGCGCATCGTGCTTAACATAGCCGGCGGCGAATACACGAAGGATTATGCGCTTAACATAACCCGCGGCAATTCCGCAGAATGCGAGCTTAAAGCCTATTCCGTAGGCATAGAAAACGAAAAGGTTGAAATAAGCGGCACAAATGTGACCGTAACAATACCGTTTGACACGGATTGGAGCACGTTGAAGGCCGAATATACCATATCCTACGACGCCACCATAAAGGCGACCGCAGAGGAAGATTTTGAAAAATCCGAAGCGAAGCCCATAGTTTACCGCGTAACGGCGCAGGACGGCAAAACATATAAAGATTACAGCGTTGTGGTCAAAAAGGAGAAGGCTTCCGGCGAATGCAAGCTGATATCCTTTAAGTATGGCGCGGTTGCCGGCAGGATAGATCACGACAAAGGCACCGTAACTATGACCCTGCCCGCGGGCTCGAACACAACGTTCGCCCCGAGCATTACAATATCCGAATTTGCGACCATAACGCCCGAAATTGGCGCGGCGCAGGATTTCTCCCGCCCCGTTACATACACCGTAAAGGCGCAGGACGGTACGGAAAAGAAATACAGCGTTACCGTTACCGTTTCCGCCCCGCAGGATAATCCGGACAGGGAAAAGCTCCAGAACCTGCTCAACGGCATAATATCCTCCTATAAATCCAAGGCGAGCCTTGGCAGTTGGGAGCAGATGGACCTTGGCATTTATGCCAACCCTGCCCAGGGCAGTACCACGCAGTATATAGACCTTGCGGAATGGGCGAAGAACTGGAAAGTGACCGCTTCCACCATGGATACGGTAGTCGAGCGCAACATAATTGCCCTGACTGCGAACGGCTACGATTGTTCCAATCTGGCTAAGTACAATAACGGCGAACCGTTTGTGAACAGTAGCGGCGAACAGATAGACAACCTGTTTGACGACCTTGAACGCGTGCAGACATACGGCATGATGGGCGATGCGTTTGCGCTTATAGCGCTGGACATGGGCAATTACACCGTGCCTGAAGGTTCAAGGTATTCAAGGAACAGTATACTCAGCAGGATAACAGGCAGCGGCAAGCTTATAACCGGTACAGAGGTGGACATGGGCGCAATGAACACGTATGCCATAGCGCCTTATGTTGACGACCCCGTGTATGGCGATAAGGTAAAGAGCCTTATACAGGAAGGCATAGAGAGCATTGCCAAGGCCATGAATCCAGACTTTACTTTCACATACAGCGGCTTTGCCAACAGCGAATCCACGTCCCAGGTAATATGCGCGCTGTGCGCATGCGGCGTTGACCCGTATACCGACCCGCGCTTTGGCGACGGAAAGACCAACATAGTTACCCAGTGGGTGGATAAGTTCGCCTGGGCCGGCGGCTTCAAACACGTTGTATCCGAAACGCAGCCCAACAGTATGGCTACCGAACAGGGTTGCTACGCGCTCGAATGGTATCTCGGGTTCCTTGAACGCGGCGGCGCGGGCAAGGCATACCATATGTATTACAACCGTTATAACTTCGCAAAGACCCTTTCTGCCGAGGCAAACATCCTCTCCTTTGCAATAGATGGGCAGAATGGCGAAATAACTGAAGGTGAGCGCAGCACGATCGCCGTTACCGTGCCGGATGGCATGCCGCTTGACAGCATCACGCCCGAAATGGTTTTGTCCGCGGGTGCAAAGCTCATCGTTCCCGAACTGCCGGTAAAGCTGGTGGCGGGTACCGAGCAGCCGTTTGTGGTGCAAGCTTCCGACGGAAAGACCACCAAGACATATTATGTCACCGTTACCTACGGCAACGTGGACGCAACGGGCGCGGATATACCTGCGGACGGCATAACGCTTGAGGACGCGAACAGGCGCGCGCTCAATATTGTTGAACGAAAGGTAACGAACACCGCGGACGGCACGGATATAGTGCTGATAATAAACAACACGGTGGATCTGACCAAGCTGCGCATAAAGGGCGAAGCGTCCTACGGCGCGGAGGTAACGCCGGCGCTGGACGGCAAAAAGACGATGGACCTTTCCGACTTTACGGAGTTCACCGTTGTATCTGGCGACAAAAAGACCACCAATAAGGTGCGCATAAAGGTAATGATAGCCGCGCAGGCGGAAATGCTTACGTTCCGCGTACAGGCGGACGGAACATGGTACAGCGGCGTTATAGATAACGACAACAACACCATAACAGTTTCTGGCGTGGACGACAGCGCGCTCACTACCACCCTGCTTACTGCGGAAGCCACGTTCACGGCGGGCAGCAAATGCTCCCCCTCGTCCGGCGCGGCGGTGGACTTCTCCAACGTTGTTGAATATACCCTCACCGGTACGGACGCGCTTGCAGGCCGCACATATAAGGTGAAGGTGCTCAATAAAAACGGCAGCCTGATAACCGCCGGCGGCAGCACGCCCGTAAGTTCGGATGCCATGATAACCGGCTTCAACGTGCTGAGCGCGGAAGGCGTTATAAACCACGGCGCGGGCACAATCGTCATAACCCTGCCTTACGGCACAAACGTTACGGCAGTCGCGCCTATAGTCACCGTCAGCGCTGGGGCGAGCGTAACGCCCGGCTCTTACCAGATGGTGAACCTGTCCGTTCCAGTTGTATACACGGTGGTGAACGGTAAAACGACCAAGCAATACACGGTAAGCGTTGTATATCAGCGCAGCGTTGCGGATCAGCTTTGGGACAAGATGGCTGAAGAAGGCAACAACTCCGTTAAGGATCACCAGGTGAGCCACGACCCGCACGGCCTGCCGGGCGGATACGGTTCATATTGGGATTCCTCTAAGGGATATAACCAGCGGGGCGGCAGTTCCGGTTGGGGCAATCTTGGCACGGGCTGGGGCAGCACCGGCACGGGCTGGGGCAGCACCGGCACAGGCTGGAACAACTCCGGCACGGGCAGGGCATGGAACAGCTCCCGCGCCGAATGGACCGATGTACTTGATTGATAATGTATTCAATGCGGAAGAGTTGAAATACACGGAGGAAAACATATGAAAGCTAAAAAACTGTTGTCCCTTCTGCTGGCGCTTATAATGTGCGCGGGCCTTGTGCCTGCGCAGGTGCTGGCGGCGGGAAACAAGACCATCGTAATAAATACCGATGGCGTGGAAAACGGCACCGTGGAGATAGTATCCATACCGGACGACGCCACGCAGGACGGCAATAAGATTACCGGCCTTACGGCGAAAACGGGGTTCGTAACGGTTAAGGCCACGCCCAAGGAAGGCTACGAGTTCATTAACTGGACAGCCAGGTTTACTATGAACAATGGCAGTACATGGGTGCCTAAAACCACACCTAATGTACATTACGTTCTTAAAAGCGGAAACACGTTTGGTTCCAATCCGATGGAGATCGCACCGGGCTCAATTGGTAGCGCTAAGGCCTATCTTGAGTTAACACCTAACTTTGGCATACCGCTCAAGCTGGCCGTTGAATCGAGCGACCCTGAAATGGGAGAGGTTGTGCTGGGCCCGAACACGGGCAAGCAGCTCACCGAAAAAACCGAAAAGGGCTACGTTGGCAGCTATACCGCGGGCAACGTGGAAATAGGCTACCGGCTGAAGGACAGCGAAAAGTACCAGTTCGTGGGTTGGACAATACGCTATACCAACGGCGAAAGCGGCATAGTTGACGATCTTGACGTATACCATTATCATGACCTTGGCATGTCTAAAACCACGACATGGCCATATGACAAGGAGCCTTGGAGCACTGACGAGACCGTTGTCGGAAACACCGTACGCGACCTTATTGATTACAATAGGAAGGGCATAAAGCACGACGCTACAATAACCGCCGTGTTTAACGACAAAACTTCGCCAAACTATGCGTTGCAGGATAGTTACTGGAATATTAGAATGCATGTAATATTCCAGACTCAGACTATCTATTACCCCACTATAACCGGATGGGACAACACCACAAACGAAGTGGTTGTGGAGTTTAATGATATTCCGGCGGCTGATGTACTTAAAAGCGCCAATGAATGTTCTATATTCATGCCTATAGGCAAAAGCGGTAACACTGGCAAAACTGCGCCCGGGCTGGTAATAAGCTTTACGGACGACGCACCGAAGTATACCTATAAGGACGAGAATAAGCTGGAATATGGGTTCGGCCAATATACGATTGATGATTTTGCCGATGCATATGAAATACATTTCAACGTGCTTGATAACAACGGCAATACCAAGCCCGGCGTTATAAGGCTGAACTTTAAAAACAGGGGCAAGCTCACTGCCGAACACGGCGCTGTGCAGTACCTTGGCAAGCAGTATGAAAACGGCAGCGTAATAGACTTCGTTCCCGATGGCGACGGCGATGCCACCATGACCGCCGTGCCGGAAGAAGGCTACAAGCTGCTCAAATGGATAATAAACGGCACCGAATATCCCGCCAACGGCAACGACATAACTTTTGCCGTGCCGGAAAGCACGTTTGATATTCAGGCCGTGTTTGCCGCGCCCGAATTTGTGGTCGCTGGCAAAACTCCCCGCTTTGACATAAGAGATAACCTGCTTGAGCTCACCCCGTTTGTCACGCTGGCGACGGAAGGCACCGTGACCGGCTGGTCTAACGATACGGACGAGCAGGTGGTCGTAACGTTCAATAACGTAGGCACGCTGCCCCTGTACGTTGCCGCGTATTATAGGCTGAACAAAGATTCCTATGCGCCTGACGGAACATCGCTTTCCTTCGACGGCAGGGAGACCGGAGAGAAAGGCTCATGGCTCGGCTGGAGCAGGTATTACTATACCCAGCTTAATGCGGACGATTATGAAATACCCTTTACCATTACCGATAAGAACGGCTTTGTAAAGCGCGGCGTGATACGCTTCGAGCGCGACGGCAAGGCCGGCATAGAAGCCGAACACGGCAGCGTTATATATAACGATACCGAATATACCAACGGCCAAACCATAGACGTTGCCGCGGGCGAAATAACCCTTCAGGCCAAGGCGGACGAAGGCTATGCTTTTGCGGGCTGGGAAATAGCCGGCAAGGAATATTCCGATAATCCGCTGACCATTGAAGCGGACGGCAAGTTCTTCATTATCAAGGCCAAGTTCGCCAAGCTTGTTACCGTAAGCACGGGCGAAGGCATAGTTTCCGAAGGTGCGGCCAGGTTTGCGGACGACGAAACGGCTGAAAGCAAAACCGTTGCCGCTGGCGAAAGCGTAAGCATAACCAACGTGCCCGGCGAAAAGAGCAAGTTCGCCAGGTGGCATGTTGATTACGAAAAGGCGGAAGGCAAGTTCATGCCCGCCGAAGAAGGCCGCCATTATACCCTTGGCAATGATACAAGCCTCAGCGATGACACCATCACCATTGTTGCCAAGGAATATAACCTTAGGGTATATCCTGAATTTGAACCGACTTACAGCATAACCTTACAGCAGGCGGAAGGCGGTAAGGCGAGCTTCGCCTGGCCCGTAAGCGCCATAGGCAAGGATGCCGTATCCGGTCTTACCAAGGACTCCAACGCTGTAACGTGGGAGCTTGAAAGCACCGAAACCGGCTACAGGTTCACTAAATGGGGCATAGAATACTTTGACACGGCCAAAAACGAATGGGTAGCCGACCCGACATTGGCCGGCTCGTTCGTGACATACCGTTTCTGGACTCCCGTAAACGGCGACGGGCGCACGCAGCGCTCGATGTCCGCAAAGGTAACGGAATATGACCTGCGCATAACTCCGCAGTTCTCCAAGGGACTCACCGTTGAAGCTGTAGCAGACCCTGCCGCGGGCGGCAAGGTGGAAGCGAGCGGCGACACTGACGGTTACTTCTATACGAACGACATGGCCTTTGTGACCGCGACCGCAAATGACGGATACGAGTTCAACGGCTGGACTGTGGAATACAAGCAGGAGGACGGCACCTACGCGCCTGCCGAATTAGCTAAGCATTACAGCCCCTTTGGCAGCCTTGACGATGCGGATTTGGGCGTGAGGATGAAAGATTACAGTCTCCGCTTCACGGCCAAGTTTACCAAGCAGCTCTACGTGGAGCTTGCTCAGGGCGAGCACGGTACGGCGGAGTTCGTGGGCGTAACGCCGGACGCGGACAACCGCGTGTATGGGCCGGACGACAGCACCGGCAACATAGTTGCAACCGTTAAGGCCACGCCGGAAGAGGGGTATGCCTTTGGTGGATGGACTATATTGAATGCAGACACCGGTAAGAAAGCTGTCGGTCTGATGGGTGGTCAGTATGGGAACTACTTCCTTGAAGATGGCGAAAGCGAGGCAAGCAACCCGCTGCGCATAGGTTTCTCGAAGCACAGCAGTGCAAACTTCCACGTTAATCTGAAGTTAGTGCCGGTATTCGGCAAAGAGATGAAGGTCACCGTAGCAAGCGACAACAGCGAATATGGTACCGTAACGCCCGAAGGCGAGAATATTGTTTCGAGCGTCGGCGGGAAACTTGATTTCGGCGCGAAGCCCGCTGAGGACTGCCTGTTCATGGGTTGGGAAATAACCTATGCCGACGGTACCGAGATACCTGAAAAAGAAAAGGACAACCTGTTCAGCTTTAATACGAACAGCACCGATAATGACGCTACTGGCGACAATAATCAGCTCACCATATTCTCCTGCGAGAAGGATCTGAAGCTGACGGCGCACTTTGTTAAGAAGGGCGAGCCTAACTTTGTAAGGTACAATAGTCATAAATCCGATAGGGGCTCAATGCAGGCTCCCAGAGTTACGGTGTTTGCCCCCAACATGACCCTGCCCTCAAGCTACACCGGCTGGTCAAACGATGTATCCGAACCTATAGTGATAATATTTGATGCTCCCGCAATGCAAAGCAAAAGCGGTTTGAGATTGTTCTATCGGTATAAGTCTACCGACCTTACCGCTGCGGGCGTAACGTTTAATTTGGGTGAAGGCACTGAACACGATGCTTCAAGAGATACCACAAAATACTACGTTTATAATATCACTGCAGAAGAAGCCGCTACTCTGTACGAACTGCCGTTTACCGCGACCGATGCCAACGGCAACGTGAAGAAGGGCGTTATACGCTTCGCCCCCGCACGCCGTGCACTGATAGAGGCCGAAAACGGCGCCGTGTCCTATAACGATGCGACCTACGCCGCGGGCAGCATAATAGACTTCCCTGCGGGCGAAGCCACCATCACCGCCGCCGCCAACGAAGGCTATGCCTTCGCAGGTTGGGAGATAGAAGGTGTTGAGTTGAGCGAAGAACAGGCCAAGAGCGAGACCATCACCTTCAACGTGCCGGAGAAGTTCTTCACCATAAAGGCGAAGTTTGAGGTTGCCGCCAAGCAGCTCTACGTGGAGCTTGCGCAGGGCGAGCACGGCACGGCGGAGTTCGTGGGCGTAACGCCGGACGCAAACAACCGCGTGTATGGGCCGGACGACAGCACCGGCAACATAGTTGCAACCGTTAAGGCCACGCCGGAAGAAGGGTACGTGTTCGGCGGCTGGGACGTTGTGGACGCTGAAACCGGCGATATGATGTTCCCCTCCGAACCGGACTATAATTTCCATTACGAGATAGCCGACGGCGGCACCGTGGGCAGCAACCCCATGGGCATAGGCTTCTCGAAGAGCAGCTTTGACGGCTTCCATCACAGCCTGAAAATAACGCCGACTTTCGGCAAGGGAATAAAGGTTACAGTTGACAGCGACAACAGCGCATACGGCACCGTAACTCCCGAAGGCGATAATACTGTTTCGGGCACCAACGGTGTACTTGACATCAGCGCAAAGCCCGCCGATGGCTGCCTGTTCATGGGCTGGGAACTGACCTATGCCGACGGTACCGCGATACCCGACGCAGAAAAGGTACTCATGTTCATGTTTACCAGGGATACCGCTGACAACGACGAGGTAGGCGGCAACAAGCAACTGACCGTAATCAACTGCGAGAAGGATCTGAAGCTGACGGCGCACTTCGTTAAGAAGGGTGAGCCTAACTTCGTAAGGTATAACACTGACGAGTACAATGACATGGGCTCGATGGTAGTGCCCGAGTTTGCCCATAATACCGCAAGGAGCACCAAGGCAGACATTACCGGATGGTCTAACGACTTGTCCGAAACGATAGTGGTAACGCTTAACACTATTCCTGCGGACACTGAAGCCGGTGTGAGGGTATTCTATCGGCTTGTATATGAGGATCTCACCGCAGCTGGCGTAACGTTTGACTTTGGCGAAGGCACTGAGAACGATGGCTCGAGCGCTTCCTCAAGGGTTTTCGTTTATTACCCCTCTGAGGAACAGCTCGTTGGACTGTACGAACTGCCGTTCACCGCGACCGATGCCAACGGCAACGTAAAGAAGGGCGTTATACGCTTCACCCCCGCGCGCCGCGCGCTGATAGAGGCTGAAAACGGCGCAGTGTCCTATAACGACGCGACCTACGCCGCGGGCAGCGTAATAGACTTCCCCGCGGGCGAAGCCACCATTACCGCCGCCGCCAACGAAGGCTATGCTTTCGCGGGTTGGGAGATAGAAGGCGTTGAACTGAGTGAAGAGCAGGCCAAGAGCGAGACTCTCACCTTCACCGTGCCGGAGAAGTTCTTCACCATAAAGGCGAAGTTTGAGGTGGATACCACCCCCGGCATAAAGGTGACCGTGAAGAGCGAGAACACCGCCAAGGGTTCCGCCGCCGCAACGACCGACGGGCTGGATAACTTTAAGCCCAACGGCACAAGCATAATAGAGCTGAGCGCCACCCCCGCCGCCAACTGCACGCTGGTCGGCTGGACAGTGACGGATACCGCAAGCGGTGAATACCTTGACAAGAGCCTTTATACCCTGTATGAAGAAGGCGAAAACAAGCTGCTGCTGGCAAAGGGCGTTGATAAGGACGTTACCGTTACCGCATACTTTGCCAACTCCACCGAAGGCGTGTTCGTGATGCCCGGCGAGCGCCTGCCCGCGTTTACCATAACCGGCAAGGACGGCACGGTGTACACCGGCGCGATAGAAAACTGGGACAATAATACATATAACGAGATAGTCGTAACGTTCTCCGGCTTCGGCACCAGCGACATACTTGGCCAAGATATGCTGATAACCCTCAGCAACGGCAGCAGCGATGTGCTTGCCCCGACGGACCTTGTTATGAAGCGTACCGATGCTGGCGACGGCAAGGAAGAGGTCGTTCGCCATGAGGACGGCGGCAAGGTGTATTACAGCCTTAGCGATTATCAGCGCGAATCAAGAATCCCCTTCACCTTTACCGACAGGAACGGCAACGTGAAGAAGGGTACAATAAAGCTGAACCTTGATTACCGCGCGGAAGTGTATATCAATGGCTTCTGCCAGCCGGCAGGCGACAGACTCGGCGGATATGTGCTCTATAACGGCAACAAGTATTACAGCGGCGACGTTATCCCCTTCGAACCCGATGCGGAAGGCTACGTTACCATAACCGCCGTGCCGGAAGAGAAATTCGCCAATATAGAATACGTGTTCAAAAATTGGAAGATGGACACGGTGGAGCTGACTGCGGACGAGGTTTATGCCAACCCGCTCAAGTTCAAGCCTTCCAGGGAATACTGCGTGATACAGCCGCAGTTTGCGGGCGACGGCCGCCTTGTGGTGGTGACCGATGCCGAAAACGGCCGCGCCGAATTTAAGAAGAACGGCGAATTGGTAGAAGGCGGCGAAGCCGACGGCATTGCTTACGGCACGGATAAGCTGAGCGTGGAAGCTATACCCGACGACGGCTATGTGTTCGTAAGGTGGCAGGTGGAGATGAATAATTCCATCACCGATCCGGATCTATGGGTAGGCGAGAAGTTCACCGAAGATGAACAGGCAAGGCTCCTTGCGCGCAATACTTCCCTCAGCGAAAGCGATATAAGGGAGGCCAAGCTGGACTTCACGCTTGAAGGCGGCATATATGCGCTGCGCCTTACGCCGCTGTTCGGACTGGACGCCAAGGGCGCGACCATAACGCTGGATAACAGCGAAAGCGAGAAGGGTACCCTTTCCAGCGAGGACGACCTGACAGACGTGCGCTGGTACCTGCCCGCCGTTACCATAAAGGCCGAAAAGAAGGACGGTTACGAGTTCCAGGGCTGGACAGTCACGTCCACCGCAACGGGCAAGCGCCTGTATAACGGTAAGGATTACGAGATGGTTGAAGTGGACGAATATACAATGACCATCAGGCCGCTCAGGACCAGCACGCAGGACATGACCGTTAAGGGCATATTCCCTGAGTATCAGCCCGTGCACGGCACCGTTAAGGGCCATGGCTACGCCGTGGTTTACGAAGGCAAGGAATACCGCGAGGGCGACGTGATAACCTTCCCCAACGGCAAGGGCATAGCCACGCTTGAATGGAAGCCGGACAATGCGAACGCTCACTTCGTATACTGGTCCTTCAGCGATTATGTGATGAACAATGAATCGGAAGCCCGCAGGCAGCCGAGGATAGACGTTCAGCTTCTTGAACGTGACTTCGAAATAAATGTTGTCATGGGCTATCACGTGGATTACCGCATAATGTGCGACGGCGTGGATATAACCCGCAGCGATGATTGGGGAAATGCGACCGGAACAAATATCTATTCGTTACAGGGACGCGAGAGTTACGATATAAGCAAGTATCCGACCATAGATGACGCGATAGACAATTACTCCGAAATTGCCAGAAACAGCAACAGCATTAACTATGCTGCACCCGGAGACGGCGTGATATTCTGGTTCGATGAAAACTTCAGGCTTGGGGGAAATGTTATCAACGGCAGAGTGAAGTATGTCTACGACAGCATCACCATTGAGCCAGCTGCCGAAGAGATAGGCATCGCTAAGCGGCTGATAGATAAGCAGTATGGCGGGTATGAAGACAAGAGCGATGAATACCGCGTGTGGGCGGCGTATGTAATGCCCGAAAGCGACATTACCATAGTTATAAACATCCGCCGCGTAAGCTACAGCCAGATCACCGCGCAGCCCAACAACACCGCCTACGGTTCCGTGACCATCTCTCCCGAAGCTGCAAGCGGGGACGGATATTACAAGGAAGGCACTTACCTGTGCATCAATGCCGCCGCAAAGAGCGGATACCGCTTCGTAAAATGGGAAGAAGCGCAGGGCAGCAGCTATCTCAGCGAAGAACAGAAGCTGAACAGCAGCCTTAACCTTAAGGTAGGCGCCGATTCCGCCGCGCTCACCGCCGTGTTTGAAGAGGACCCCGAACCCGTTGCGCAGGCGCTCAACCTGGTGGTTGACCCCGCGGGCAAGGCGAACGTGCTCGTGAACGGCGCGAAGGGAGTTACCGGCGCGTTTGAAGGCGAAAGCGTTACCGTGTCCCTTGGCGACTTGGATGATTATTACGAGTTTGACCATTGGGAAATAACCCGTGACAGCAGCGGCGAATCGCTTATAACCAGCGCGGCAAGCTACAGCGAATCCATCACGTTCGTTATGCCGAACGGCTCTGTGACTGTTAAGGCTGTGCTTAACGAGAGGGCTATCGGCGTAAACTGGAGGTATTGGATAAAGAAGGGCGATAATGCATATACCGGAAGCAGCGTCACTACGCCCTACATGGCCGATATAAGCATATGGAAGAACGGCGTGCTTCAGGACCTGAACAGCAAGATAACCGTTGTTAAGGGGGACACCATAAGCTTTGAAGTTAAGCTTAAGGATCCGAACAAGTATATACTTGAAAAGATATGGCTTGTTTCGTCCAACTATATGGTAAAGAATTACGACGACTATAAGGGCGAATACACCGTTACCAGCTGGAAGCACAGAGGAAAGAAGATATACGGCCTTACCATAGAAGTATACTTCGACACCAACAACGGCGACATACAGCGTTACAACCTGAACGTTGTGCAGCCCGCGTCCGGCGGCACGATAGAGTGCAGCAGCGTATATCCCCTTGCGGACAGCGTAGTAAAATTGACCGCCAAGCCGGAGGAGAATTACAGGCTGAAGCGCTGGATAGTGACGGACGAATACAACAATGCCGTGGATGTTACCGTGGACGACAGCGACGCCAACAGCGCCAAGTTCACCATGCCCGCTGCGGACGTTACCGTAACGGCGGAGTTTGAACAGACCGATGCAAGCGGCGCGGAGATACTGGCCGTGGACATCCTTTCCGGCAAGGGCGGCGCGGTGATAGCGTCAGGTACGCTTGCGGGCGACGCATGGACAGTGGACCTGAGCGGCGTTATAGACAAGGCCACCGCGGACGGAATACCGCAGGGCACATCCGGACTGTATATGCGCATAACCGCAAACGAAGGCACGACCGTGGAGCAGGTCAATGCATTCACGGGCGACTGGTCGAATGGCGACATTGCGTGCTACATGCCGCTGAACCAGGGCGTTATATTCATAGCGCATAACGGTGAGCAGAGCAGGAATTACACCATTACGCTTGCTTATAGCGAACCCGGCGCGCCTGAGCTTTCAAACGGCTCTGCCGAGCGCATAAGCGACAAGGAAGCGAATATCAAGTTCACCTCAAGCGAAGGCGGAAGCTGCTACTATGTGGTGGTTGAGTCTGGCGCTGCCGAGCCCGCAATAGATACCGAAGGCAGGGGCATGAGCATATCCGCAGGTGAAAACACGCTGATGCTGACCAACCTTGCCAAGGGCGCGCGCGATATCTACATCGTTGTGAAGAACGCAAGCGGCGTAGCGAGCAAGCCCATGAAGATAGAGATTCCCGCGTTCAGCTCCGGCGAGGACGATGGTGAATATACCATAAGCGTAGCCGAACACGTCGGCGGCACGCTTACGCCCAGCAGGACAAGGGCAAATGAGGGCGACGAGGTGACCATAAGCATAAGCGCGGCGGACGGAATGCAGATGAAGGTCGGATCGCTGACCTATACCGAAGCTATTGAGAATGGCAAGACCGTTACCATAGAAAACGGCAAGTTCACCATGCCTGCCTGCGATGTAACGATATCCTGCCAGTGGGAGAGCACTGCGTCCCAGCCCACGGGCGGCGGCATAACCGGATTTGTTATAGACGGCATTCCAGGCACGATAGATGTCGGCGGAAACATTGTCGTTACCATGCCGTACAAGACCGACGTTACTGCGCTCAGGCCGGTGATAACGGGCGTGAACATAGCGGAGATGACCCCTGCCTCCGGCGAGGCTGTGGACTTCACCAAGCCTGTTATATACACCGTGACCCTCACCGACGGCACAGTGAAGCTGTATACCGTTACCGTGCAGCTACAGAATGCCGGCGCTGCCGATGAACTGTGGGATAAGCTTACCGATCCCAGCCAGACGCTGCCCTGGTGGAAGTACGCCGAGCAGCAGCGCAACAGCGGCTATTACCCCCGCTACTGGTAAGCCGAACAATCTAACCTAAGCTCCCGATAACACCCCCGCCCACCAAGGTTTTAACCCCGGTAAGCGGGGGTGAGTTTGTTAAAACACAATTGGCAAGCAATGCAAGTGTTTATACACTTGCGAAAAAGCCTGTCAGGGAGAACCCTGAGACCCCGAACGGTTTTTGCAAAACCGGCTGCGCTCCGACGGAGCTTTTTGTTGCTGTTTCAGCATTATTATGCAGTTATAGCATTGACATGTTATCAATATTGGATTATCCTATAAGAAGAGAAAAAGCGGAGGAATATAATATTGAGTCAGATTGCGGCACGCATCCGCACATTGCGGGAACAGGCTTTTTTTTCGCAGCAGCGGCTTTCAAAAGCATTGGGCATTGCCCAGTCCAGCCTTTGCCGCTACGAAACCGGCGAGACTGAACCTTCGGCTGCTGTTTTGCTGAAATACGCGGATTTCTTCGATGTCTCCATGGATTACATATTCGGCCGAACCGATGACCCGCACGGCGCTGCACCGGTTCGCAAAAGCGTGGACGAGCCGGAATTGGAACAGTTCATAGAGATGTGTTTCGACCCTAAGTCATCAGCAAACGCACGGCTGAAGGAAACGTTGAAGCAAATGATGAGGGAGGCTAAAGAGTGAGCAGGGAAGTAGCGCATAGTTTAGAACATTTTGACGAGGTCATCCATATCATCGATAATGCCCGCAGCCGCGCCATGAAAGCAGTCAATGCAGAGCTTATTCAGATGTACTGGGAAATCGGCTCTTATGTCAGCGGTAGAGTGAAGGATGGCGGCTGGGGAAAAAGCGTGGTTGCAGATTTTCCCGAATTTCTGCAAGCGCATTATCCGGGAACAAAGGGATTTTCTGCGCAGAACATCTGGCGTATGAAGCAGTTTTATGAGACTTATTGTGACAACGAAAAACTCTCACCACTGGTGAGAGAAATTCCATGGACAAGCAATCTGCTGATTATGACTGGCTGCAAGACCGACGAAGCGCGTGAGTTTTACCTGCGCCTGTGCATTGCAAATCGTTACACAAAACGCGAATTGGATCGTCAGATCGGCAGTATGCTGTATGAGCGGACGATGTGTCAAGAGTCACATAGTTTACAGATTGTGCAATCACATG
>ULTR01016142.1_pt1 | contig 16443 bp, 15 predicted proteins | sample 1957781 | NCBI WGS metagenome assembly ULTR01 (sample SAMEA4835739, study PRJEB28245) | human gut metagenome | biome: gut microbiome; material: fecal sample | place: Denmark | collected 2008 | reverse complement strand
ATCGGCGGTTTGTCTGCGGTACACCAATTCTGCAAGATTGGCCGTAACGTAATGATCGGCGGTATGGCACGTGTAACCCAGGATGTTCCTCCGTTCATGATCTGCGCCGGTGATCCTGCTTTTGTTTCCGGTCTGAACAGCGTAGGCCTTTCCCGCGCAGGTATGCCGGTTGAAGAACGCAGCGAGCTGAAAAAGGCTTTCCGCATTCTTTATCGCAGCGGTCTGCCGCTGCAGGAAGCAATCAGCACTATGGAGCAGGAGCTGACAAGCTCCGAGCCCATGGAACATCTGCTGCGTTTCCTGCGTAATGTAGAACGCGGCATCATCCGTACACGCAGAGGCTAAGGCTATGGAGGTGCTGGGCGTACTTTCAGGTGTCGGACATCTGCCGGTAGAGGTAGCACGCTCAGCGAAAGAGCTGGGTTACCATGTTGTCGCTGTAGGTGTTGTTCCCGGTATTGACGAGGAGCTGCCCGGCAGTGTTGATGTTTATTACGATATCAACATCGGCAAAATCGGCAAGATTATTTCTACGCTGAAAAAAAATAAGGTTACCAAGGTCACCATGATCGGTAAGGTAACAAAGGAAGTTTTGTACAAAGCAGGCAGGATTGTTCCTGATCTGCGGGCGATAAAAATTTTGGCTACCATTCCGGACCGCAAGGATGATACTATCATGAATGCGATTGTCAAGGAGCTGGAGGACGAAGGCATTGAGGTTATGGATCAGACATTACTGATTAAACCGCTGCTGCCGCCGCCTGGTGTTCTGACCAAGCGTAAGCCTACGGAGGCAGAGCTTGCGGATATGGAATTCGGCTTTGAGATGGCCAAAGCCATCGGCGGACTGGATATCGGTCAGACCGTTGTTGTAAAAAATCGTGCTGTTATGGCGGTAGAAGCGATTGAAGGCACTGATGCCTGCATTCTGCGCGGCGGTTTTTTAGGCAAGGGCGGCGTTATCGTAGCCAAGGCTGCCAAGCCGAAGCAGGACCAACGCTTTGATATTCCGGGTTTTGGTACGACGACGATTGAATCTATGATTCACGCCGGTGCTACAGGAGCTGTTATTGAAGCAGGTAATACTATCATTCCGGAGCGCGAAAAGGTGATTGCGCTGGCAGATGAGCATAATATTACCATTCTTGTAAAATAAATATCGGAAAAATTTCGTATTTCTTAGCGGCTGATAGCTTATGTCAGCCGCTTTTTGTGTTATAATATATACTGAATATATATAGGTAAATGCAAGGAGACATCATGGCGAAAATATTAATATCTGCCGGAGAAGCCTCTGGCGATATCCATGCAGCTGCTGTGACTGCTGCTATAAAAAAACTTGACAGCAAGGCCGAGGTCTTTGGTATGGGCGGCGATGCTCTGCGCAAAGCCGGCGGCGAGGTGCTGTGGGATATTAAGGATCACGGCGTAATGGGCTTTGTGGAGGTTATCCGCAAACTGCCTGATTTATTCCGTCTGCGCAGTGATTTTGCGCGCATTATGGACGAACGCAAGCCGGACTGTCTGGTAGTTGTCGATTACCCCGGTTTTAATATGAAGCTGGCAAAGCTGGCTCACGATAAAGGAATTCCCGTTGTATCATATATTGCTCCGTCGGCATGGGCCTGGAACAAGGGCCGTGCCAAAAAGGTTGCGAAAATAGTGGATAAGGTTGCCTGCATCTTTCCTTTTGAATACGATGTGTACAAGGAAGCAGGTGCTCCCGTAGAGTTTGTAGGTCATCCGCTGCTGGATATTGTACATCCTACAATGACAAAGGCCGAGGCTGAAGCCTGGGCCGGCAAGCAGCTCGGCAAAAAGCTGATATTGCTGATGCCCGGCAGCCGTCTGATGGAAATTGAAAAAATGCTGCCGACGCTGCTGGCAGGTGCAAAGCTTTTAAAGCAGCAGTTGCCTGATGTGCAGTTTGTTATGCCGCGCGCTAACACAATTCCGCTTGTTATGCTGCAGGAAAAAATTGCGGCGTATGGCATTGAGGTAAAAATTACCGAAGGCCATAACTATGATTTGTTCAGTGTAGCGGATTTGGCGCTGGCTACCAGCGGTACGGTAACGCTGGAGGCTGCTTTGTGCGGACTGCCGAGTGTTATTGTTTACCGTACCTCCGCACTGAATGCTTTTATCGCGCGTTTGGTAATCAACATCCCCAATATCGGTCTGCCGAATATTGTTGCGGGCAAAACGATTATGCCGGAGCTGCTGCAGGAGGACTTCACCCCGGAAAAATTAGCAAAAACTGCAGTAGAGCTTTTGCAGCCTGAGCGTCAGGCACAGCTGCAAAGCGATTTGGCATATATGAAGCACAGACTGGGTGAACCCGGTGCGGTAAACCGTGTTGCTCAATTAATCTTAAAAATAACTGAGGAGAGAAAATGAATTTATACCTTCGAGCATTGAAATATGTAAAAGCCTATTGGATGCGTGCGCTGGCAGCGCTTATCTGCACCGGCATTGCCTCCGGCTGTACTGCTTATCTGCCCTGGGTTATCAAGGACATGGTAGACCAGGTTCTGCGTGATAAGGATACATCTATGCTGAACTATATTGTAATCAGCATTGTGGTTGTTTTTATTATCCGCGGTGTTTCCTATTACGGACAAAGCTATCTGATGAACTATGTCGGTCAGCGTGTGATTATTGACATCCGCAGGGATGTTTTTGAAAAGCTGCAGCGTTTAAGTATGAGCTTTTATGACAAGCATAAAACTGGTACCATTATGAGTTATGTTACTAACGACGTTAATGCGTTGCAGTCCGCAATGGTAGAAAACGTTGTGGAAATGTTTACCGAAAGCGTTATTCTTATCGTATCTATCGCTATGATGCTGTATCTGGATTGGAAGCTGTTCCTCGTAACCTTTGCAACCTTCCCGGTTGTACTGTTCTTCATTGACAGCTTCGGTAAGCGCATCCGTAAATCCGGCAGTCGTATTCAGGAGGCTGCTGCTGACATTACCTCTGTACTGCAGGAGGTTGCTTCCTCTCCGCGTGTTATCAAATCCTTTGTGCGCGAAGGCTATGAGGTAGAGCGATTCGACAAGGAAAACATGAACAACTTCCGCGCCAACATGAAGTATGCGCAGCTTTCTTCAACGCTCACCCCGACGATTGAATTTGTTGCGGCTGTCGGCGTATCTATTATTCTTTGGTACGGCGGCAACAGCGTTATCAATGGCAGCATTACCGCAGGCTCTCTGGTAGCCTTCCTGACCTATGCTGTTAATATTTCTAATCCGATTAAACGTTTAAGCCGTGTTATCGGCAATATTCAGAAGGCATTGGCTGCAGCGCAGCGTGTTTTCGACGTATTGGATTTGCCTGAGGTTATTAAAAATGCACCTGATGCCAAGGCTCTGCCGAAGGTAAAAGGCGATGTACGTTTCAATGATGTAAGCTTTGCTTATAACGAAAACGAAGAAGTGCTCAGCCATGTTTCCTTCGAGGTTAAGCCCGGCGAAATGATTGCCTTTGTCGGTCCTTCCGGTGCTGGCAAGTCTACCGTAGCCAGCCTGTTGCCGCGTTTCTACGATGCGACTAACGGCAGTATTACGATTGATGGGCAGGATATCCGCAAGGTTACGCTCGATTCCCTGCGTGAGCAGGTTGGTATTGTACCGCAGGAAACAGTGCTGTTCAACGGTTCTGTTTATGATAACATTCTTTACGGACGTCTTGATGCGACACGTGAAGAGGTAGAGGCTGCAGCGAAGGCTGCGAATGCCCATGACTTTATTATGCAATTGCCTAACGGCTATGAAACAATGCTGGGTGACCGCGGTATGAATATTTCCGGTGGTCAGCGTCAGCGCATTTCTATTGCCCGGGCAATATTGAAGAACCCGCAGATTCTGATTCTCGATGAGGCAACCTCTGCACTCGATACGGAAAGCGAGCGTGTGGTACAGGAGGCTCTGGACCGCCTGATGGTAGGCAGAACGTCCTTTGTTATTGCGCATCGTCTTTCGACGATTAAAAATGCTGATAAAATTATGGTTTTGGAAAATGGCCAGCTTATCGAGCAGGGTAACCATGATGAGCTGATGGCTATGGACGGGCTGTACGCGCATCTGTATAAGATTCAGTATCGCAGCAAGGAAGCCAAGTAAGGCGAAAAGAGGTTAGTAAATGTATATACTCTACAATATTCTTATTTTAATAGTGCTGGTAATTTTTATTGTCCCCTATTACACTTACCGCCTGTTTACAGAAAAAGGCTTCGCCTTGCGCTTTAAGCAGAGCCTCGGTTGTGTAGATGAAGAGGATATCGCCAAGGTTGCCGGCAAGGACTGCGTATGGATTCATGGTGCATCCGTAGGCGAAATTGTTGCCACCAGTCCACTTGTTAAACAAATCCGCAAGGAAATGCCCGAGCGCCCGGTATTGGTATCTGCCTTTACCGTAGGCGGTTATAACATGGCCAAGCAGATTATTCCCGAAGCAGATGCTATTATCTACTTCCCGCTGGATTTACCGTTTGTCGCAGAATCTCTGGTCAAGCGTATTCATCCCGGTGTATTTATGCCGGTAGAAACAGAGCTGTGGCCTAATTTCCTGCGCGCTATCCGTGAACGCCATATACCTGTCATGATGGTAAATGGCCGTATCTCCGAAAAATCCGTAAAAAATTACAAATATCTTTATGGTATCTGGGATGATATGCTCAATACCGTAACCCGCTTTTGTATGCAGTCCAGCATTGATGCCGATTATATTGCGCATCTCGGTGCCGACCGCAGCAAAATCTTTGTTACCGGCAATACCAAATTTGACCAGACCTATGCGGAGGTTACACCGGAGGATTTGGCGAAATACCGTTTTGAGCTGGGCTTGAAAGAGGATTATCCTATTATCGTTGCCGGCTCTACGCATCCCGGCGAAGAAAAGGTGCTCTTTGAATCCTTTAAGTGCATCCGTGAAAAATATCCGCATGCGCGTCTGATTATCGCACCGCGTAAAACTGCCAGAGCGGAGGAAATTGCCAAGCTGGCAAGCCATTACGGCTATGAAACAGGCTTCCGTTCCAAGATGCTGGAGGAAAGTGGTGAGCGCAAGGAATATCCTTTGCTGATTATTGATACCATCGGTGAGCTGGGACGTATTTATGCCGTAGGCGATGTTGTTTTCGTCGGCGGTTCCTTCAGCAATACCGGCGGTCACAACGTACTGGAGCCTGCTGCCCATGCCAAACCGATTCTCGTCGGTCCGAGCATGCAGAACTTTAAGGATTCCTATGCACTGTTGAGCAAGGTTAAGGCCTGCAAGATGGTTAACAATAATGATGAGCTGACGAAGGAAATGCTGGATATTCTGGGCAATGACGAGCGTCGTGCGCAGATGGGTGCAGCTTCTTTGCAGGTTATCAAAGAGAACCGCGGCGCGGATGTGCGCAGCATCCATTATCTCAAGGAGCTGCTTGATTTAACTGCTGTGCCTGCCCGTGAATACAAAAGCTATCCGATTAATACGCGTAACCTGACGGATGAAGGCGGCGGACGCCTGCGTCACGGTGATGCGATTATCCAATATGTTATGCAGGTTGCCTATGGTCCGGAAACTCCGTTCTTCGGCTGGCTGTTGCTGGCAGTTCTGCGTGGCATGTCTTATTTATACGAATTCGGCGTTTGCTGCAAGCTGTCTATGTATAATTGCGGCCTGCTGCACAGAAAAAAACTGAACTGCTGCGTTATCTCTATCGGTAATATTACCGTAGGCGGAACAGGTAAAACTCCTACTGCCCAGAAGATGGCGGCAATTATCAAGTCTATGGGCTATCGTGTTGTTATCCTGAACCGCGGCTACCGTTCGCACTGGGGCAAGGAGCTGGGTGTAGTTTCCGACGGCAATAAGATTTTCATGACTGCCTATGAAGCAGGTGACGAAGCTTACCTGATGGCAAAGACTTTGCCGGGGATTCCGGTAATCATCGGCAAAAACCGTGCCGTTACCGGCCGTTATGCCGTTGAAAAGCTGAATGCCGAGGTTATCATTATGGACGATGGCTATCAGCACTGGCAGCTGGAGCGCGACCTGGATGTCGTCTTGGTAGATACGCTGAATATGTTCGGCAATGGCTGCGTGCTGCCGCGCGGTACTCTGCGTGAGCCGCTCGAAAACCTGAGCCGCGGCGATTTGTTTCTGCTGACCAAAACCGACCAGAGCAGCAAGCTGAGCCGCATTCAGCTGCGTCATACTATTGCAAAATATAATGACAAGGCACCGGTAGTAGAAAGTATTCACCATCCGAAAAACTTTGTAGAAATTGCCGACTGGTACAAGGGTATTTCCGAAAATATCAAGGATCTGGAAGAGCTGCGCGGCAAGGATGTTATGGTTTTTTCTGCAATCGGCAACCCGTCATCCTTCGAACAGACTCTCTCCAGTATCGGCTTGAATATCATGGAGGCTGTACGCTATCCCGACCATCACGATTACGGTATGCTGGAAATGCAGTACATCAACGAGCGTGCCAGCAGCCTAAAGGCTGTAGCAATGGTTACTACAGCGAAGGATGCTGTTAAGATACCGACTGAATTTATTTATTCTGCCCGCGAAATTCCTTTGTATATCCTGAATATGGATATCTGCATTACCGAGGGCATGGATAAGTTCAAAGAATATATTGATCATGCCATTAAAAAGGAGCTTGATAAAAAATGAAAGTTTTATGCGTAATTCCCGCACGGTATGCTTCTACCCGTCTTCCGGGCAAACCGCTTTCCCTGATTGCAGGTAAGCCGATGATTCAGCACGTTTATGAGCGTGCCTGCCAGGCTAAGCTGCCGGATGAGGTAGTTGTAGCTACCGATAATGAGCTTGTCAAAAAGGCTGTAGACGGCTTCGGCGGCAAAGCAATGATGACATCTCCCGACCATCCGAGCGGTACCGACCGTCTGGCTGAGGTAGCTTTGAACTATCCCGATGTTGATGTGATCGTTAACGTACAGGGTGATGAGCCGATGATTCCGCCTGAGGTTATTGACCGTCTGGCTGAATGCTTTACCGGTGACAGCGAGCTGCAGATGGCAACATTGAAGGTTGCTATGAACGAGGAGGATTACAACAATCCTGCTGCCGTAAAGGTTGTAACCGACCTTAACGGCTATGCACTGTACTTCTCCCGCAGCCTGATGCCGTATCCGCGCAATAAGCCGGAGGGCTACAAGGTTTACAAGCATGTAGGCATTTATGCTTACCGCCGCAGCTTCCTGCTGAAATATGCAGCACTGCAGCCGACACCGCTGGAAAGAGCGGAAAGCCTGGAGCAGCTGCGTGCACTGGAAAATGGTTATAAGATTAAAGTTCTGGAAAGCGATTTCCAGGGCATCGGTGTTGATACTCCCGAGGATTTGGCAGCAGTCAATGAGCTGTTTGCTAAAATGAATAAATAAGCTGGAGGATACTTATGCAAATCGTTAAAGTTGGTAATTATGAAGTAGGTCAGGGCCATCCCCTGATGCTGATGGCAGGTCCCTGTGTGCTCGAAGGCTATGAGCGCAGCCTGATGATTGGTCAGCGTACAAAAGCAATCTGCGACAAGCTGGGCATTCCCTATGTATTTAAGGCTTCCTTTGATAAGGCTAACCGTTCCTCTTATGCTTCTTTCCGCGGACCCGGCATTGAAGAGGGCTTAAAGCTTTTGGCTCAGATTAAAAAGGATCTGGGCGTTCCTGTAGTAACCGATATCCACGAGCACTGGCAGGCTGAAAAGGCTGCCGAGGTTGTAGATATTCTGCAAATCCCGGCTTTCTTGTGCCGTCAGACCGATTTGGTTTATGCAGCTGCCAAAACCGGCAAGACTGTTAATGTAAAAAAAGGTCAGTTCCTGGCACCTTGGGACATGAAAAATGTTATCAAAAAGGTTGAGGAAGCAGGCAATCATAACATTATGCTGACCGAGCGTGGTGCAAGCTTCGGCTACAACACACTGGTAACCGATATGCGCGGTCTGGCTATTATGCGTGAGCTTGGTTATCCCGTAGTTATGGATGCTACTCACAGCGTACAGATTCCCGGTGGCCAAGGCACCTCCAGTGGCGGTCAGAGCCAGTATGTTCCGCATATGGCACGTGCTGCTGCGGCTGTCGGCATTGATGCACTGTTCTTAGAGGTGCATGATAATCCGGCAGAAGCACTGAGCGACGGCCCGAATATGGTTAAGCTGGATAATCTGGAAAAATTATTGACCGACGTGCTGGCAATCGACAAGATTGTACGTGGCTAAAGGTAGGGTGAGAATATGGAAGCAATGCTAAAGCATGCACAGGATGTTCTGCGCATGGAGGCAGAAGCGATTTTAGAGCTGGTGCCGCGTGTAGATGAAAATTTTGCTGCGGCAGTAAAATTGATTTTAGACTGTCAGGGCCGTACCGTTATTACCGGTATGGGTAAATCCGGTCTTATCGGCCGCAAAATGGCTGCAACCCTTGCCAGCACCGGCACACCATCCTTTTATCTGCATCCTGCAGAGGGTATTCACGGTGACCTGGGCATGGTTACGGAAAGCGATGTTGTTATTGCTCTCTCCAACAGCGGTGAAACTGGTGAGGTTTTGAATATCCTGCCGTCCTTGCGCCGCATCGGGGCAAAGATTATCGCTATGGTCGGCAAGCCTGATTCAACACTTGGCAAGAATGCCGACGTTGTACTTAATGTAGGTGTCAGCAAGGAGGCCTGCCCGCTTGGCCTAGCTCCGACAAGCAGCACGACCGCAGCGCTGGCCTATGGTGATGCGCTGGCTTTGGCGCTGCTCAAAAAGCATAACTTTACCGCAAGTCAGTTTGCTATCTTCCATCCGGGCGGCAGCCTGGGGCGCAAGCTGCTTCTGACCGTAGGCAGCATTATGCATAAAGGCGAGGAGAACCCGACTGTACTGGCAGATACCAAGGTACAGGACGCTTTGTTTGTTATTACCGACAAAGGTCTGGGTGCTGTATCCGTTGTTGATGCGGACGGCGTTATGCAGGGCGTGCTTACCGACGGTGATATCCGCCGCGGTCTGAGCAAGGGTGTTGATTTCCTGCAGCGTCCTGTTTGCGAGCTGATGACGAAGTCTCCGAAAACTATTACCGAAGACAAGCTGGCAGCACAGGCTCTGCATCTTATGGAAAGCAACAAGCCGAAACCGATTACAGTATTGCCTGTTATTGACAAAGACAATAAGGTTATCGGCCTGCTGCATATGACCGACCTTGTAAGGCAAGGAGTGGTATAATGATCAGCTGGTTAGACGATGCACAGGATGAGGATGACGAATTTATAGAAGCAGCTAAAGCAATCAGACTGCTGGCTTTGGATGTTGACGGCGTACTGACCGACGGAACTATCTATATTGCGGCAGACGGAGAATGCTTTAAGGGCTTTAACGCAAAGGATGGCATGGGCATCAGCTGTGCTTTGCGCAATGGTCTTGATGTAGCAATTATTACCGGACGCAAAAGCGAGATTATCCACCGCAGAGCTGAGGAACTGGGCATAACAACCATTATCGAAGGCGCTAAGGATAAGCGTGAAGCGCTGCGTTCCTTGAGAAGGATACGCGGACTGTCGGTAGAAGAGGTTGCTTATGTAGGTGATGACCTCAATGATTTGCCGGCCTTTGCCGAGAGTGGTCTTACCTTTGCTCCCGATGATGCTGCAGAAGATGTGTATGATGCAGCTGATATCGGTTTGGATAATCCTGGCGGCAGAGGTGCTGTCCGCGAGGCAATAGAGTATATTTTAGCTGCTCAGGACAAATGGGAAAAAATTGTTGCTTCATATGAGCAAGCTGGACAAGGAGATAGACAATAATGTGGCTTTATTATTTATTAAAAACAATGAGTACCGTAATTTCCTGGCTGCCCTATAAGGCAGTTGTGGTTATCGGTAAGGGTATGGGCCACCTCTATCATAAAATTGCCAAAAAGCAGCGTGTGCGTGCAGAGGAAACTATCCGCGAGCGCTTAGGCTATAGTCAGGAGCAGGCCGAGGCTACAATCAAATCGCTGTTTGTGAAGCTTGGCATAACCTTTATGGAAATTATGTATATGCCGGCGTTGAACAAGGACAATATCCGCGGTCTGGTAACCTTTGACCGTCCGGAGGTTCTGTGGGATGCGCTTAAGGAGAAGCATGGCGTTGTTATGCTGGCCTGCCATATGGATAACTGGGAATGGCTGGGAGCTGCACTGGCGCTGAACGGCTTTCCGCTGAGTGCGGTAGAAAAACCGCAGCCTAACCGTGTTTACAGCGATTTTATGAATGAGCTGCGCAAGGGCGTAGGCCAGGAAATTTTTTCGCGTGGTACAAGTGAAATCCTTGGCTGTGCACGTGCTATGAAGAAGGGCCGTATGCTGGGCCTGATAGCTGACCAGGACGGCGGCTATGACGGCATCTTCGTTCCTTTTTTGGGCAAGATGGCATCAACGCCTAACGGACCGGCATATTTTTCCCGTAAATTCAAAGCACCTATTGTGCCGATTTTTATAGTACGTAAGCCTGAAGGCTATGGCCATAAAGCAATTGTGCGCGACCCTATCCATTATGAATTCACCGGCGACCAAAAGCTGGATGATTATAATGTTACCCTGAAAATGACTCAGGAAGTTGAAAAAATAATCAAGGAATATCCTGATAACTGGTTGTGGTTCCAGCATCGCTGGAATACACCATACACCCCACCGGAGGAGGAAAAGCAGCCAGATGAAAAATAAGAAAGTAATTCTGTCAGTATTGGCAGGCATTGTAATTGCCGGTGCAATTATTGCCTGGCTGATGCTGAGCGGCGATAAACCTATAACTGTAAAACCGGGTGATGGTGTTACAGCGCAGATTAATGCTTCCTTAAAAAACAGTATGGTTAAAAGGGAAAAGGATGGCAAAAAGCTGTGGGAGTTTACAGTAGAAGAGGTTGTTAACGATAAGGCTAAAAACACAGCCTATCTGAAGGGCATCAAAGGCAAAGTTTATCGTGCGGACGGCAGCTTTATCGATATTTCTGCCGATAAAGGCAGTGCCGGCATGAAGAGCAATGACTTTTTCCTAGAGGGTAATATTAAGGCTGTACTGAATACCGGCGGCGAGCTTTATGCCGATAAAATAAGCTGGAATCAGGAAAAAGAGCTTATTACGGCAACAGGACATTTTAAAATGCATAAGGATGCCTATACCGCAACTGCGGATAGTGCTGTAACTACCAGTGCTTTTAAGCATATTAAGCTTAAGGGTAATGCTAAAGTGGAGAAAGGCGGCGAATAAGATGGCTAATAAAAATAGATTACTGCTGACACTGGCGGCAGCTATGCTGGCTGCAGGTATGACAGCAACTGCTTTTGCTGCTCCGGGAAACTTCAGCGTTAAGGCTGATGAGCTGGAATACGATCTGGGCAGCGGTGAAGCTGTGGCAAAAGGAAATGTTGTATTGATGCAGGATGGCGGCAGAGCTACTGCCGATTACGCCAAATTCAACAGCAAAAGCAAGAGCGGTGTGCTTACCGGCAACGTTATTGCTGATCGCGATGACGCACATATTGTGTGCAATGAGTTTATCGTGCACAATGAAAATGACCTGTCTGCCGTAGGCGGCGCTATGATTACCAAAGCAGGCAAAAGCCTGAGCTCTGACAGAGTTGATTACTACAAGGCACGCGAATTTGCCGAAACAATCGGCGGCTGGGCGCGTCTTACCGACAGCGATGGCAGTGTGCTGAATGCGGCAAAGATTGATTATAATATAGCACAGGGAGTTGCCAATGCATACGGCGGTGTTGATATCCGCAGTGATGCACGCAGCCTGACAGCTTCTGCTGACAGTGCAGTCTACAAAACCGATAACAGCGGTTATGTAGAGCTTATCGGCAATGCCAAAGCAACTCAGAACGGCAACAGCGTTGCCGGCGACAAACTGCGTCTTACCAATACCAACGTGGCTATTGCCGACGGTAATGTAGATATTATCTATATTCCGGAAAAGCAGCCTGCACTGCCCGGTAAAGAAAAACAGGGCGCAGATGATAAAGCTTTAGCCTAAGAAGCGGAGGGCAAAGTTTTGGTTATAACAACAGATAATCTGGTAAAAATTTATAATACCCGTCACGTTGTTGACGGAGTAAGCATCAGCGTAGAGCAGGGCAGCGTAGTAGGCCTGCTCGGTCCTAACGGCGCCGGCAAGACGACAACCTTCTATATGATTGTCGGCATCGAAAAGCCTGATGCAGGTACCGTGATGCTCGACGGCAAGGATATTTCCTCAATGCCCATGTACGAAAGAGCGCGTGCAGGTATCGGCTATCTGCCGCAGGAGGCTTCTATTTTCAGCAAAATGACGGTAGAAGACAATATCATGGCAATTCTGGAAACAACTGACTTGAATGCATCCGAGCGAGAAGCGAAGATGAACGATCTGCTTGATGAGTTCCGTCTGAACCATGTGCGCAAGAGCGAGGGCAAGGCGCTTTCCGGCGGTGAACGCCGCCGCGTAGAGATTGCCCGTGCGCTGGCTACCGACCCGGCCTTCATTCTGCTGGATGAACCGTTTGCCGGCATCGATCCTATCGCCGTAGCGGATATCCAGGGCATGATTGCGCATTTGGCACAGCGCGGCATCGGTGTGCTGATTACAGACCATAACGTCCGTGAAACACTGAGCATCGTTGATAAGGCCTATATTTTGGCCGAAGGTCATATTTTACTGCATGGCGACAGCGAAACAATCGCTAATGACCCTGTTGCCCGTAAATATTACCTTGGCGATAACTTTAGCATGTAACAGGAGGAAGAAAAGTGCGCTTACGATTATTAGACCGTTATGTACTGAAGGAGCTTTTATACCCCTTCGTTTTCGGCATCGCTGCTTTCTCCAGTATTTTTATTGCCAGCACGATGCTGTTTAAAATTACGCAATACATGACTAAATATGGTGCTCCACTGGAGACTGTAGCCCGTTTGTTTATGTATAATCTGCCGGAGGTTATCAACTATACCTTCCCGATGTCTATGCTGTTGGCAGCGCTGATGGCTTTTGGCAAGTTGTCCGGCTCCAGTGAGATTACGGCAATGAAGGCCGGCGGTGTCAGCTACTACCGTATTGTTGCGCCAGTGCTGGTTGTAGGCTTCTTTGTCAGCATGTTTTCCATGGTGTGGGCAGAAAAGGTAGTGCCTACCTCCAAAGCGAAGGCATCGATAATCCTGAATGAGGAAATCCGCCACAATACGCGCCCCACAACTCAGAATCATATCATCATCAAAACTATCAGCGGTGATACCCAACGTGTTACCTATGCTAATAAGTTTGATGAAAAGCTCGGCAAGATGACCGATATCACTATCGAAGAGTTTAATAAAGGCAAAATTGCCCGTATTCAGACCGCCAAGGAAGGCTATTGGGAAAACGGCAGCTGGCGTATCGTAGACGGCAACGTTTTTGCGCTGGATGACAAGGATGGCGTACAAAGCAGTGCCAAATTCAAGGAGCAGATTATTCCTTTGAACTTCTCGCCGAAGCAGATTTCCTGGGAGCAAAAGGAGCCTGAGGAAATGACTATCCGCGAATTACGCGAATATATCAGCATGCTGGAAGAACAGCATACCTCGGCAGCACGTCAGTGGTGCGAAATCTTTATGAGAATCAATATTCCGCTGGCAAGCTTCTTCTTTGCAATGATCGGTGCTTGTCTGGGCACTCAGAAGCAGCGTACCAGCTCTTCTATCGGTTTGGGCATCAGTATCATCGTAATATTTATTTATTATGCAATAATGACCTTCACCACCGGTTTGGGCAAGGGTGGTGCAATGCCGCCGCTGCTGGCCTGCGCATTGCCTAACATTCTTTGCTTGGGTGTCGGCGTTTATCTGATGAAAAAGAAAAATGCCTAAAAGACTTGGATGAGTAAGTCATGGAGGTGAGTACTTGGTAGGTATAAGATTAATTATCATTATGGCCATTGTAGGTGGCCTGATTGCCTATCTGGCCGATAAAATGGGCAGTAAAATAGGCAAAAAAAGAATGTCGGTATTTGGCTTGCGTCCAAAGCATACGTCCATATTACTTACGGTACTCGGCGGTACTATTATTGCTGTTCTGACTATCAGTGTTATGGCAATAGCATCACAGAGTGCGCGTACAGCCCTGTTTGGCATGGAAAAAATTCAGCAGGAGCTCCTGCTTTTAAACAAAGAAAAGGCAGACACAACTGCTGCACTTGAACAGGCTAAAGGCAAGGTTAACGAGCAGAACAAAAAAATCAGTGAGCTTGATGCTAAAATCCAGGAAGCAGTTGCCGAAAATGATGCAATGGAAATCAAGCTGGCCCAGGTTAATGACATGTACAGCCAGGCACAGAATGAGGTAAATTCGCTTACACATTCCAAGCTGCAGCTGACGAATGAAATTGACGAGCTGGAAAAAACTACCGAGGCTCTGCGTAAGGGTATCATCAATATGCGTGAAGGCCAGGTATATTACCGCGCCGGTGAGGTTGTCTTTGCCGGTATTATGCGTGGCGGTCTGAAGCATGAAGAAAATATGATTCAGATGAACTGGCTGCTGCAAAATGCTAATGAAGCAGCATTGCAGCGCTTGGGTGTCATTCACGATGAGCAAAAGCCTCTGCAGGCTATCTGGATTGGCAAAAATGTTGTCGATAATGCTGTAGCAAGACTGGATAAAAGCAAGGGTAATATGCTTTTCCGTATCCGTGCCGTTGCTAATATCATAGTTGGCGAGCTGGCAGTATGCGATATTGAAATGGTAGATAATCAGTTCATTTATCCTGACGGAACCTTGATTTTCAGTGAGCAGTATAATCTTGGTAATAACGGCCCGAGCTATGAAAGCGTGCTTATGGAATTCTTGACGCAGATTAACCATAATGCGGTAAAGGCCGGTGTGCTGCCTGATCCGATGACGGGTAAGGTTGGCAGTATGGATGCTGCTACTATGATTGAAGCAGCTAATTCAATGCGTCGCACCAGAGGCAGCTTTATTCTGCGTGCTTATGCTAAAGGCGATATTACGACAGCCGGACCTGTAAGGGTAAGGCTGGAGGTGATTCCTGTCAATGAGTAGTTATCTTGGCGTAGATCCGGGGCGCAGCAAAACAGGCTTGGCATTAGTTGCCGCTGATGGCAAAATCCTGGCTTTGCATATCGCTATGACGGATAATCTTGCTGCAGAGCTGCGACAGTTTGTCGGTTCAGCTAAGCTGCAGGGAATTATTATGGGCAACGGCACAAATAATAAGGCTATAGGCGCAGTTTTGCGTGAGCTTTATCCGGATTTGGTACCGGAGCTTGTCGGTGAGGCATACAGTACGGAAGAAGCTCGTAGCCTGTATTGGCAGGAAAATCCTCCTAAGGGCTGGCGTAAGCTGGTGCCGTTAGGTCTTTTGGTGCCGCCTGAGCCGCTTGATGCATATGCTGCTGTTGTGCAGGTGCGCAGATGGTTGAAGAAAAATGAGGAAATGGATTAATGAATAAGCTTGGCGATTTAAGCTGTAAGGAATTTTTAACTGAGCTTGCAAGCGCTGCGCCTGCCCCCGGTGGCGGCGGCGGCGCTGCTGTGGCCGGCGCTTTGGCGGCAGCACTTGCTTCCATGGTTGCTAATCTGACAATTGGCAAGGAAAAGTTTGCCGACTGCGAGCCGGAGGTCAAAGAGCTGCTGGAGCAAGCGGAAGCAGAACGCGTACGTCTTTTGACGCTTGTAAATGAGGATGCGGCTGTATTCAACAGCTTTATGAGTTGTTATAAGCTGCCTAAGACTACTGATGAAGAAAAGGCTGCGCGTGCAGCGGCAATACGTGCCGCTGCAAAGCAGGCAGCGACTGTACCGCTGAATATTGCCCGCAGCTCCTTTGCTGTACTGAAGCTGGCAGACAGGTTGGTAGTATCAGGAAACCCAGGCGTGATTACGGACGGTGCCTGCAGCGGTCTGTTGGCACGTGCTGCGCTGCGCTGTGCGGAGTACAACGTGCGCATTAACCTGGGACTGACCAAGGATGAGGTGTGGAACGCGCAGGCTGCAGCAGACCTGAAGCAGCTTTTGGCAGATGCCGAAGCGTTGGAAACACGTTTGCTTGCAGTAACGGATAAAGCGTTGCAATAAGGCTTTATTGCTTGGTGCTTTGTAAGTACTTGACGTAAGCGTGTTTTTAAAGTATAATAAAATTCTAATGGAAAGGTGGCCGAGTGGTTGAAGGCTCTAGTCTTGAAAACTAGCGAAGGTGCAAGCCTTCCGTGGGTTCGAATCCCACCCTTTCCGCCATTAAAAAATTATAATAGGGTCTTGCAATTTAGATAAGAATCTGTTATAATGAACAAGTAGTCTAATGGAGTGGTACTCAAGCTGGCTGAAGAGGACGGTTTGCTAAATCGTTAGACGGTTTACCCCGTGCGTGGGTTCGAATCCCACCCACTCCGCCAACTATGGCAATCGGCTCTCAGAGAAAT
>ULTR01086477.1_pt1 | contig 16555 bp, 13 predicted proteins | sample 1957781 | NCBI WGS metagenome assembly ULTR01 (sample SAMEA4835739, study PRJEB28245) | human gut metagenome | biome: gut microbiome; material: fecal sample | place: Denmark | collected 2008 | reverse complement strand
TGACCGATTTGGGTTAAATGAGTATTTTCAAAAAGGGCGGTCTTCTATTTTAGTGTGAAGCGAGCCTTCTGTGTTATATGGTCCGAGGCGTTGCCGATGAGAGCTTCAAATACGCCGTTCTCCGACTTCCATGAGCTTGACGTTTCGTCGTAGAAAGCGAGGGCTGTATTGTCTATGGTAATGTCCACGTCCTGCTGTTCGCTGGGATTGAGCCATACCTTCTTGAATCCTTTGAGTTCCTTTACGGGACGGTCCACCGATGCTTCCACGTCCTTTACGTAGAGCTGTACGATCTCTGCGCCGCGCTTCGTGCCGGTGTTCTTGACGGTCACGGTGAATGTCAGCTTGCCGTCGCGCGTCATCTCTTTGGCAGACTGGCGCAAGTTACTGATGCTGAAAGATGTGTAACTCAGTCCGTGTCCGAAAGCAAATGTCGGCTTGATGCGGTTTTTCTCCGTCCATCGGTAACCCACGTATATGCCTTCCTTATATTCCTCGTCTATTATCTTGTCAAAACCAGCAGCCGTGTCGTCTGTCTCGCGCCACGTGCCAGGATAGGTTTTCAGAGCATGTGCGCCACAGTCGTTGAGGCTTCCGTACCATGTGAATGGCAGCTTTCCGCTCGGATTGGCGTCGCCCGTCAGCACATCGGCGATGGCGTTGCCTGCCTCTGAGCCTATAAACCAGCTCTGCACGATGGCCTGCACTTTGTCTTTCCAAGGCATTGCCACGGCGTTGCCAGAGACGTTTACGTAAACGAGGCGGTCAGTAACCTTGGCGAGAGCCTCGATTAAACGGTTTTGCTCGTATGGCAGATTATACTGCTTGCGGTCGTGTCCTTCGCAGTCCTGATAGTCCGATTTGTTCAGTCCGCCCACCATAATGACATAGTCGGCGTTCTTTGCCTTCTCCACAGCCTCGGCAATGAGCTGGTCAGCGGAGCGGTTATCCTTCAGATTCTGACCAGTCTCCACTCCATTATATTCGCCCGTCACGTCTCCCACGTAGCCTCGTGCATAATCAATCTCTGCCGAACCTCCGAGTTTCGCTCTCAGTCCGTCAAGAGGAAGCGTCTCACGCTGCACCTTCAACGATGACGAACCACCGCCGACGGTCATCATCTTGATGGCGTTTTCGCCCACTACGAGTATGCGCTTCGCCTTGGTGCGGTCGATGGGCAGCACGTTGTTGCGGTTCTGTAAGAGCACGATTCCCTCGTCAGCTATCTGACGGGCTGCTTCGTAGTGCGATTCAGAGCAGAGGAAGCCGTGAGGACGCTGTCTGTTCATAGTCGTGCGGAAGAACAATCGCAGCACACGGCGCACCTTGTCGTCAAGTTCCCGTGTGGTGTACTTGCCGCTCTTGATATCTTTAAGATATGGTGTGGCAAGATAATAGTTCTCGTAAGCGTTGCTTGTGCCTGCAGACAGACCATTGGTCCAGGATCCGAACTCCATGTCCAGTCCGTTCTTTACAGCCTGGTCAGTGTCGTGACATCCGCCCCAGTCGCTTACCACCACGCCGTCAAATGCCCAGTCGCCCTTCAGAATGCGGTTTAGCGTATACTGGTTATGGCAGTTATGCTCGTTCTTGTAGAGGTTGTATGCGCCCATAATCGCCCAAGCCTTTCCTTGTTCTACGGCAGCCTTGAATGTAGGCAGATAAATCTCATGCAGAGCGCGGTCGCTTACAATGACGTTCACCTGATTACGATATTCCTCGTCATTGTTCAGGCAGTAATGCTTGACGCATGCCGAAACTCCCATCGACTGTAGCCCTTGTATGTAAGGCACCACCATCGTGGAAGCCAGATAAGGGTCTTCGCCCATATACTCGAAGTTGCGTCCTCCGAGCGGAGTGCGATAGATGTTGACGCCCGGTCCGAGAATCATGTCCTTGCCACGATAGAGAGCTTCCTCGCCGAGACTCTTGCCATAGAGTGCGGCAAGGTCTGGATTCCATGTGGCGGCAAGGCATGTCAGCGCAGGAAACGCCACGCATGAGTCGTTGGTCTGTCTTGCCTGTTCCCATTCGTCCCACAGTACGTCAGGGCGTACACCGTGAGGACCGTCGTCTGTCCAGAAGTCGGGAAACCCCAAACGCGGTATTCCGGCAGACGAGAATTTGCTCTGCGCATGTATGACGCGTATCTTTTCCTGAAGAGTCATGCGTGAGAGAGCATCGTCAATGCGCCGCTCTATAGGCTGTGTCTCGTCAAGATAAACGGGAGTGTGCTGAGCAATGGCTGTCATAGCACACACTGCAATCAAGCAAGATGTTATGATATGTCTCATGATAATGTGTAAGTCCTTAATTCTGCAACACTATTATAAATTAAACTTTTTAAACGCCTGAGTAACAAAAAGTTCTTAGACAGGCCAAGCGGCCCGGGATTTTGCCATGTCGAAGAATTAATTTGTCTTAGTGTTGCGAAAAGAAAACAAGAAAATCCAACGATAGACATAGCAAAAATACAAATTAAATCTGAGAAGCACACTCCTTTTGGAGGAATATTTTCGGGACATGGAGCAATTTGACTCTACACCTACTCATCAGCAGTGCCATTCTATCAAAAGAATGGTTTCAAATTCCTTGGTGAGTCAGAAAAAAGTCTATACTAAAAATACAAGAAAAACAATAATAGACAGGATACTATTGCGATGTATTTTTTCGTTGAAATCAATAGTATAGAGGTGTCAGTATCTGCACAAACAGCAGACTGAACACTACAATAAACCCAAATCGGTCGTACATTTGGGATAAAAAAGGCTTGGAAACGCATGTCATAAACGATTCCAAGTCTTTTTTTATTGAATCACTCGCAACGATTTTATTCAGGCTGCCCTCAATCACGATTCCTAATAATGCGCCGTCGCGGATGAGTCAAAAAAAAGAGAGCATCACTTTCGTGATACTCTCTTTTGCGTGGTGCCACCAGGAATCGTAATTCATTTCCAAGTGGTTGAATATCATTCTTTTCTAAAAGCGACTCAACTGTAATCTCCTCCGTTTGCTCCACCAATGACTTGCTGCGTTCTGCGCAAGGTTGCGTGAAGGTTTCCGGATGCAAAGGTGGTGAATTACTTTAAATCATTGTCTTTCAGTTTCTTGATTTCCTTATCAAAATCACTTTCAAGCATATCCATTTCGCGTTTGCGATAGATGGCGAACTCTTTTTCTGCCTTTTCAATCGCTTGTTTATGCGAAATGTTTCCCTTGCCAATTAAAACCTTTCGCTTGTGTGCTATAATTTGGTTGTCCAGTGCTTCTATCCAATCTTTCATGGTCATGGGATTCATTTCCAATGCTTGGAACTCGGCAAAATCCAGGAAACTGGAAACAAGCAGATTCAGACGTTGTAGCTCAATCTCCGACAGATAGTTCTTGGCAATCTTCACATCGTCCTTGGTCACATAGTTGCCCTTGAAGTTCGTCATACCCACAAATGGCTTCTCGTTGTCCACACGATTGTATATCACTTCTGCTGCAGTATTCTCATGAACCGCATAATGCAGTTTGTTTTGTACAGTGGCGAAGAACATCTTTGTCATATTGTCGCGTGGGTCATAATCCGTAGCCGTAGCATAAATATCGGTGACTTGCTGATAGAAGTTGCGTTCGCTACTACGAATATCTCTGATACGCTGCAGCAACTCACGGAAATACCGATTACCTCCTTGCTTCAACCGCTCATCATCCATCGCAAATCCCTTTTGGATATACTCATGAAGCCGCTGAGTAGCCCAGCGACGGAAACGGGTAGCCACTTGCGACTGCACACGATAACCCAAAGCGATAACCATATCAAGGTTGTAGTGCTCCACTTCTCGCTCAACCTTACGAGAACCTTCTATTTGAACTGTTCGGAATTTCCGAACAGTTGTCTCCTTTGTTAGTTCTCCATCTTCAAATATATGCTTAATATGTTCACTTACATTTGATTTGCTTGTTTGGTATATCTCAACTAATTGCCCCTGAGTCAGCCACAAGTCTTCATCAGCAAAGCGCACAGACACACGAGTTATCTCGTCATCGTCTTGATAGAGTATTATTTTGTTTTCTTCGCTCACTAGTCTTTTCTTTCTTTTAAAAATAGCTTCTTTAATCCAAGATACTACACTCTTTCATACCAATGTAGAACATCCTACATTGGATATTAGTAAAGCCATATATCCTTTTAGATACTCGCTTCGCCAAAGTTCTTCGATTTCGATGTTGTATGATTTAATATTCATATCAAATAATCCATAAAAAAAGAGTATGATAATTTATCGTTAAACAATTATTATAGCTCACGATATATAGCTATTGGGTCTATTATACATTCGTTATCAAGTCTACCTAAAAACACATTTTCCATACCCCTTAATTTATCAGCAAGGTTTAAGCAAGCGTCCTTTATACCATTTAGTCCATGCTCTGCTAATGGTTCTGTTACTTTTCCTGATTGTGTAACAATTCCAATCATTGTAAAGTCATATTCAGTTTGTCTTGAGTATTTTGAAATAAATTGTATTTCAGAATCTCTTAAATACTCTCTATTAAGAATAGCAGAAAATTGAAATGGTAATTCATCAGGTAAAACTCTAAATTCCAATTCACCGTGAAATCCATATTCCATAATATTCACCATGTGTTTTATATCCTCTTCTGCTATATGAAGTCCCTTTTCTTGCAGAAAAGAGGTCGAAACCTTATTGGCATGCTGTTTTATATTTTTTATTTTTGCTTTTTGATTTCTATCTTTAGTTGTTTCTAACGCATTTGATGTAGAATCATTAAGCTCTTTAACTACATCTTTATAGTTAAAATAGCCAAAAGATTCACCAATGCTATTAAAACGAGATAGCGTTGACTGCAATGTAGAATAGTCGTTAAACACTGCACGACCAGTAACTTTTATAATTCCTTTTGATTGAATGATATTAGTTGTATCTTCTGGTCTAATAGAATATAGAAGATCCATATCCATCAGTTCCTCTTCTAAAAGATTAAAAGCATAATCATGTAAATACTTTTTCTCTGTAGACGTTTTTTCTGTTTTAAGAAGGTCACTTATAACTTTTCCGCTCGCAAACATTCCTTTTTGAGATTCTTCTTCAGTACGAGAAGCGATATTTCCTGAGATAATATACTCTGTAAATCCCTGAAATATTTGCGATGAAAGAGAGTATAATTTATAGTCATCCAAATATATAAATGATTTAATGTTTTGTCTCATAATTCTTAAAGATTATTTTCCTTTGTTCTTTATTTTTTGTATATTGATTAATATTATCTTTCCTCGTTTTTATAGCTAATCTTATTCCGTATATGATACAGCCAAGTGAGAATGTTCCAACTATTCCCAGATATAAGTAGTCAATTGTTCCCATAGCAACGTTGTATTTTTAACATAACATTCCAACTAAAAACTAAAGATGCAATACTCATTAATATTGAACAAACAAATGTACTCGTTAAACTTATGCTATCGATTGCAAGAAGTTCAGAACTATATATCATTCCTAATGTGATTGTCAAGAATATAATCAGCAATAGAGACAAGCCTAATATTCTATCATTATTTGGCAAGATTACCTGATTGTTAGTTCTCTTTTTCTTGTTTTTTAGTCCATTAAGTTCATTTATATTTGAGATATTAAGGGTTAAGCCAAAGAACACAATGTCTATGGGACTAACAGCGGGGCCAACGGGATTTTTTAATATCCAAAAACAAATAAGTCTAATTAGAAATGGTAAAGCTGCTACCGATACCGTATATATCAACCAACGTTCAAATTTCATCATTCAATTTAAATAATATCATTTCCCTCCTTTAATCCTATTGCAATTTCTGCAAAGCATTTGGCAATTCTCTGCTACTGTCGTACCACCTTCTTTCCAAGGGGTTATGTGGTCTGCCTCCATTTCTTCAAGTTCAAAATGTTTGCCACAGTGTACGCAGATACCATTTTGCCGCTCGTATGCCTCACGCTTTTGTTTTTTGTCAAAAGTGCGGAAACTGAGGTCGCGCAGGTCACCACTCAATACATAACGGTAGATGCCGGATTTTTTCATAATCTCATCATCCTCCATCAAGTCATGGATTTGTTTTTCCAATACTTCTGTATCATAAACATGGTCACCAAACTCATCGAACATCGTGCCCCAATCCAAGCCTTTCATCTCACGGCGATATTTCGGAAAGGTGGAGCGTATCCATGTGATGATAGACACGAAATAAGCCCACAACTTGTTGGCATTCGGGTCAAACTGATGTTGCGCCATATAATCATCTATCTTAGCAATACTATCATGGCGTGCCGCCCATTTAAGGATGGTTGAAAGATATGCCTGTTCAATGGCAGTGCCGTTCAAAAAGTCTGCACCGAGTTTGTATGCAGGACAACCGGTTTTTGAAAAGTGACGGCGGGCATCTGTCACAAACGGGCCTGTATAAACAGCGTTAAGAAGTTCCTGGTCAAGTAATTTCTCTCCGGCGATGTTGATAACTCTAAACCAATCCAGTTTTTCTTTATCCGTCCCCTCACAGAAATATACCGTAAGTTCATAGTTTAAGAACTTCTCTTTTTCCTCATTTGTCAGTGTTGAGAAATAGAGAGTGCCACGGTCTTTATCCTCTATGTTGAAACCGTGGGTAAAAAACTCGCAGATAGACAATGTGCGTTGTTGCCCATCAATCATTTCGTAGTTCCCATTTTCACCTACGCTCCAATACATGATATTGAGTGGATATCCCTTTAAAATGGTATCAATGACAGCTTGCTGTTGTTTTAAATCATATCGGAACTCACGTTGATATGGTGGACGAATATCCAACTTTCCACCATACCCTCTAACACCAGTATCGGCATCATTACTATAACCTTCAATAAGGTCGACTATCTTTATGGATTTAGGATCTATATTCATGACTGTTATTTTTTAATTTTACGAATGATAATACGAGCATAAGGTAGGATTACAATCCCATCTTTCAATATGTATGGTGAGTTCATGTTAGCTGTAACATGGGCTTTGTTTCCTTGTAATCTCAATTTGTCAATTGTACCTTGTCCCATTATTTTGAATCCCACAGATCTTATCCAGTCTGTATCGCATGTATTACCGATTATCTCGAATTGCTCAGGATTGTATTTGTCCATAAAAGTAATAGGTACTCCCATTTCTCCATCATAATCATATGGGATTTCTGCCGTTTTGGAAACATCTATTGCATCATAATTCTCATATTTAGGGTATTCTTGGGGTGAATACTTTTTATAAAGAATTATATTTTCATGTCTTTTAGGCGTTTCTAAATTAGTGAACCATGTTACTCCAGAAACACGTATCATGCCTTCACGGTGGTCGCCAGCGGTAGCTTTATCCTCATAATGGGAAATGAAGTGACCAGCTCCACCTTTAAAGCCATAGCCAAGCCAAAGTTTATTTTGTTGGATGAGAGGGAATATCTCTTTATACTTGATTGCATTCTGATGTCCGATAATCAAGAACTTCTTATCATATTCAATAAGTTGTGCTACATACTCTCTAAATAAAGAGAATGGAGGATTAGTAACAACAATATCCGCTTCTTTTAGAAGTTCAATACACTCTTTACTTCTAAAATCGCCATCCCCCTTTAATGGCATTACACCTATCTCATCAGCATTCGGTATATGGTCTCCGTTTTTGTCTCCTTCATAAACCAAATAAACGGCTTGCTCACTCTTATTTTGACTGAACAAGTCCGCATCTTGATTTTTGTAACAAGTAGTAATCAACTTTCTTAATCCAAGGAACTCAAAGTTGTAGGCAAAATAAGTGAAGAAATTGCTAACGCGTGGGTCATCGCAATTACACAACACTGTTTTACCACGGAAATGTTCTCGGTAATGTTTCAGTTCATTGTTTATGTCTTCAAGTTGCGTGTAAAACTCGTCTTTCTTCGCTTCTTTAGCTTTGTTCAGATTGTTATTCGCCATATTGTTCTTCGTCATTACTATGATTAATCAGTTTGCGTACATCTATTTTTAGAACATCCGCAATCTTTAAAAGCATTTCCAATGAGGGCTGAGTTGTATTTGAACACCATCGTGAAACAGTCGCTTCATTCTTTCCAAGCTGTTTTGCCAGCCATTTCCCTGTCGTGTTTTGCTCGGCTAATACTATCTTTAATCTGTTTATTCTTGTTATTTCCATAAACTTTAGGAAACTATATTTAATGTATATAAGTTGATTCTATTTGCAAATATAGTGATAAAAACTGAAATGCATTAAAGATGCTGATTTTTTATTGGGTCAATGTAAAAAAGGTGGTGTTAAAACGGCGGAATAAGTCGAACTTTGCGCTATGAAGAATTGGCAATGTCGGTGGGCAGAGTGTGGCGGCGCATGCTGCGCTATCGCCGCGTCACCGCGGATGAGTCAAAAAAAGAGAGCATCACTTTCGTGATACTCTCTTTTGCGTGGTGCCACCAGGAATCGAACCGGGGACACAAGGATTTTCAGTCCTTTGCTCTACCAACTGAGCTATGGCACCTTGCTTCTTTGCGAGTGCAAAGGTATTGCAAATTTTATTACTGTGCAAATTTTTTTGATAAAATTTTTGCGCATAAATGAAGTGGAGATAGCAAAAAAGGCTGCATCTCGTTGAGATACAGCCTTTTCTTTGATGTTCGGTGGATTTTATTTTTTCAAAATCACTTTGGTTGTCGTCACGTTTTCACCAGAAACGACGCGCACGATGTATACGCCTTCAGGATTTCCTGCGATGTCGATTGTGCTGTCGTTGCCGAAGCGAGCCACAACGGTGCCAGCCACATTGAGCACGTCAACACGGTCGTAGGCACCGTCGATGTTGAGGATGCCTGTCGTCGGGTTCGGGTACACGCGGTTTGAGCCGTTTGCCACAACGCTTACCGCAGAGCCGTCGGTTACGACAAACTCCGTTTCAACCAGCGGAGAAGCCTCCGTGTGGAACAACGCTTTCACGCCGGCACGGTGTGTGCCGTTCTGCAGCTTGTCGAATGTAAATGAGCGTTCAGCCTGTTCCGCCACCTTGTTGCCGTCGAGGTAAACCTCAAACTTGAGGTCGCCACGGATGTTGTCGGGGTCAACGCCGTCAGGCAGCTCGTAGCCGACAAACACATCGTCGACCATCATGAACAGCAGATAGTCGGAAACGCAGTTGATAGCCACATATTTTGCTTCGGCAGGCACAGTGTAGCGATACTCTGTCCATTCGCCCATCGGGAGCTCCACAGGGTTCTCGCCGTTGAGCCATGTGAAATTGTCGGCGGCTTTGCCTGTTGTCGAGTATCCTGCGTTCATCTTCTCGCGGCCGTAGTCTTCGTTGAAGCTCTTTGCGAAGAATTTGAATGTGAAATCCTTTGCAAACGACAATTCGGGGGAAATGATGAAGTCGTTGTTGTAGACGCTGCTGTTTTCCTTTGCAAACGAAGCGAGGAACTGCTTTCCGCTGTGCGGACGGATGCCCTCGTTGATTACGCCGAGCACAGGGTCGGTCTCATACGGATTGAACACCTGGAATGCCATCTCCGCGCCGGCGTTAGGATAATTCACGCCGTCGATAGGAATTGTGGCTGTGTGGCTGTCGTCGATATATGTCCAGCCGATGGTTCCCGGCGAGTTGACGGCGAATGCCTCATGGCCTTCAAAGTCGTCAAACAGATAGTTCGGCGTGTTCCATACAAACTTGCGCTGACCCGCAGTGCTTGTCTTCGACACCTCGAGTCCGAACGGATCCACGCGGTATTCGTCAAGAACGGCGTTGACAGTCGCTGTCTCGCCCTTTGTGGCGTCGTGCTCGGCGGCAAATGTCGTAAATCCGGTCTTGCTTACCGTCACGTTGTACACGTCGCGCCAAATCTCGCCAAGCGACAGTTTGCCATCGGTGCCCACGGTTCCGGTATACTCGTTTCCAAACGTCTGACCCTTCAGAGCCACAGCGGCGCCGTCAGCCTCGTTTGTAGGAGTGGATGTGCTTACGGCAACGTTGAGCGGCAACGTCATGTTGCAGTATTCCACAGCCGACAGACGCGCGTCAGAAACGTCGTTGTCGCCATACACGGCCTTTACGGCATAGCGGTAGCCACCATAAGGGAGCGTAGCCCATTGCGCGTCGGCAAGAGTGCGTTCAGCCAATGGCGCGTCGGAGAGTTTTGTCCATTTTGTCTGGTCGTCGGCGTCGGTGTCGGCAAGGCGGTACACCTCATATTTCGGAGCAGCCACCTGAGGCAGCCCGGCGTCGGCTACAGCCACGCCGGTGGCGCGGATCATGAGCGGACGGTTGATGTTGTGCTCCTCGACATAGGAGAATACACCAGTCTGATAGTCGTCGCTGAAGCAGCTTTCGCGCTCTGCGAACGGATATTCATCGGTAGCCTCGGCGATGCCCAGTCCGGCATGTCCCTCGGCGCTTATTGCAAGCATATATCCGCGCGGCGCCGTCAGTTCGGTCGGGAATACAAACGTGTTCCACTCATTGTCGACGTTGACAACGTTCTCGCGGCTGAACAGCACGGTTGAGGTGGGATTGCCGTCGGTGTCGAGGTCGAACACAAAGATGTTGACAGACTTATGCTCCTGCAGGTATTTGTCGGTAAACCATGACATCGACGACAGAATTGCCGGAGTGCGGTAAACGGCTCCATAAACGCTGTTTTTCGTGCCGTTGATGTTGCCGAGACGACCGTCGTAGATGCCGCTGTCGTGGCGATATTCAGTGAAGTCGGCAGGCGTTTCCCAAGTCACGTTTGCAACGCTCTTGGTCGACGTTACAGTGACTTTCGCTGGCGACAGGCGTTTTGCTGTCATAGCCACATCGCCGAGAGCGACGGTGTTTGACTCTGTCAAGACGATTTCTTTCTCTGCGTCGTCCATCATGTAGCGGTGGATGCTGACTGTCACTTTGTCGATGGCTGCCAGCTGCTGGAATGAGAATGTGCCGTCGGCGGCAGAAACCGTTGTGACGGTAGAGTAGCCCTTGGCGGTGACGGAGCCTCCCTCAATCGGGTTGCCGTCCTCGCTCACGAGGCGTCCGCTGATGTCCACGTTGCGCAATTTCTGAATCTCAACCGGCAGGGTGGTTGTCTTGCCCGCCTCAATATTAACCTTTATAGTTTTTGAGGCATAGCCGTCGGCTTCAATGAGGATGTCATATTCGCCGGCTTCGATTTCACCGAAGTCAAACGAGCCGTCGGCTTCGGTGATGCTTGAAATCTTAAGACTCTCGATATACACCACCGCATTCCCGATAGGGTTGGTGCCGTCGGTCACCGTGCCCTTCAGCACACCGTTTGTCACTGCTGTGAGCTCCACGTCGGTGACATAGAGAATATATCCGTCGGGAGCCTGCGAATGGCAGTAGAAACCGATGTTGTAGTTGCCGTCGGCGGCAATTGCCGGGAATGTCACCTCATATTGCTGCATGTCGTAGGTTGCCACCTTGAAGTCGCCGAGTTTGGTTGTCATAGCCTCCACTGTCTTGCCCTGACCGAGATACACAGCCACGTGTTCGGGGTATGACTCGTCGTAGGATTTTGCGTTGAAGCGCAGACGATACTGCACTCCGGCGTTCAAGGCGATTGGCGAAGAAATCAACCAGTCGTCGGCAGATGTCTCATAATCCTCGTTGGCATAATATTTGGCGGCGGCAAGCGTAGTCTCGCGCGCCCAAGTGTAGTGGTCGTCGTTGGCGTCGATCACCGTCCACAATCCGAAATCGCCGTCGGTCTTGAATGAGCAGGTGTAGGGCACTGTGATTGCCGGACCGGCTGCCACCCCGTTGGTTTTCGCCTTTCCGCCATTGCCGTCGGCAGTGTAGGCCTCGATTTCGTAAGAATAAGTGTCCAGTTTATCAACGGTGTCGGTGCATGACGTAGCCGTCAGATTTTCAGCGACCATAGAGCCGTCGGTCAGTCGCTTCACGCGGTAGCGCAGCGATGCCTGGTCAATCCATCCGCCGTTTTGTCCGGCAGTCGGCGCCGTCCATTCCACTTTAAGCGTAGTGTCGTCAATCTTTGACACGGTTGCCCCGGTAGGAGCCACCGGCGTGTCGTGTCCGATGTATGCGGTCTGTTCCGCAGGCTCGCCGTTGCCCTCGGCATTTACGGCAAACACTTTGTATTCGTGGCGTCCGCTTGTAGGCACATTCGCGTCGGTCCATGACGACTGCGCGCCAGGAGCGGCGTCGGTCACGGAGCCCGCCAAAGAGTTGTCGCGGAAGATGTCGACGCGGGTTATCGTAGTGTTGCCCTTCTTGTCGTAAGTCTGAGTGGGGTTTGTCCACGAAAGCGTTGCGCTCAGCGCGCCCTCGGCAGCCGGAGTGACAGTCAGACCCTCGACAGCGGCTGGAGCCTTGTCGGCAGTGCGCACAAACGGGATGTGGAGACCCACCACCTGCGCGTTTTCGCTGATTGTGCCGGTGCGCTCAGAATTGCCGTTGGCAATGTTTACAACCGTCAGGAATCCCTCCTCGTAGATTGTGTTGGCTGCCCAATACAGCGTTTCGGTGCTGTGGTCGAACTCCATTGACTGGAAATATTCCGCCGGCTCCTCATAAGTGTAGCCAATCGACTCGAGGTCGCCGTTTGTCTTGTTTATCTTGTAGAGATATCCGTCGTCGCCCTTTATGGCATACAGCTGTCCGTCGTAGGAGCATGCAAGAGCCACAAACTTCTCGGTGAGCGTTGCCACATTCTGCACGTCGCCGTTTGTGAGGTTTACGGTTACAAGCGTCGACACCGTAGACGAGCCCACGTTTGCAAGGGCATACATGGTCTGGGTCGAATAGTCGAACGTCATGTCGGCAAACAATGCGTTCAGGCGGCTGTAGTCGGCGATTCGGGTAAACGCTCCGGTTGTCAGGTTCACCGTGCCGAAATCAACAGGCGCGGCATAGTCGCCTGGAGTGTAGCGGTAAACGTAGTAGACACCGTTGGCTGCCGCACCGGCGCATGCTTGATGCTCTGCGTCAAACGGAAACAGCACGTCGACCGTCGATGGGTCGCCGGCATTGAAGCGGCAAACACCATACTGCTGGTCGCTCGGCGCATGCTCCACATAGCGCAGCCATCCGTAGACCGTCGGCGACTTGTCGGCGTCGGCTTTGGCAACCTGACGGGCAGGCGCAGTGCGCTCTTTCTTGATGCTTTTGCCTGTGCGCTCTATCACAGATGAAGTGGCGGCCGTTGCCCCCACAGCAAGTGTCAGCACGGCGAAAAGCACGAATAATAATTTCTTTTTCATTGAAATCTTTGTTGATTGTTGCTGATTAGAAAAAACTCGGACACTGCCCTGAAACAGATTTCATGGTCAGCGTCCGATTTTATAGTATCTGATTGATTGACACCTATATTACACTGTGAGGATTTCCTTTTCCTTTGCAGCGAAAACCTCGTCGATTTTCTTCATATAGTTGTCGTGGATTTTCTGCACTTTTGCCTCTGCGTCTTTCTCGACATCTTCAGGCATACCGTTTTTCACGGCTTTCTTCAGACCGTCGATTGCGTCGCGGCGGGCGTTGCGCACAGAAATCTTGGCTTGCTCGGCCTCTCCCTTCGACTGCTTTACAAGAGCCTTGCGGCGCTCTTCGGTCAATGGAGGAATCGACAGGCGTATCACCTCACCGTTGTTTTCCGGAGTGATTCCTATCTCAGAATTGATGATGGCTTTCTCAATCTCCTTAAACATTGATTTCTCCCACGGGGTAATCACGATTGTGCGTGCGTCGGGCACTGAGATGTTTGCCACATTGGAAACCGGCGCAGCGCTTCCGTAATAATCCACTTTGACACCGTCGAGAATTTTTGGGTTGGCCTTGCCGGCACGGATGTGGGCGAGTGTCTCGTCGAGATACTCAACCGCCATCTCCATCTTTTCCTCAGCAGGCTTGATGTAAGTGTTGACGTCGTTCATTTTTGATTGTTGTTTTATTGTTTTTAAATTTTTATTTCTGATAAACCAATGTGCCGATAGGCTCTCCCTCAATCACTTTCTTGAGGTTGCCTTTGGTGTCCATGTCAAACACCACGATCGGCAGATTGTTCTCCTTGCACATCACGGTTGCCGTGAGGTCCATCACCTTCAAGCCGCGCTCGTAGATCTCATCGTAGGTGATTTCGGTAAACTTCTTGGCTGAAGGGTCTTTTTCAGGGTCGGCGGTGTAGATGCCGTCCACACGCGTGCCTTTGAGCATCACGTCGGCTTCCACCTCGATGCCTCGCAGAGCCGAGCCTGTGTCTGTGGTGAAGAACGGGTTGCCCGTGCCGCACGAAATTATCGACACCTTGCCTGCCTTCATAGCGTCTATGGCTTTCCACTTGCTGTAGTGTTCGCCGATCGGGAACATATTCACGGCGGTGAACACCTGTGCCGGCTGTCCTATCTTTTCAAGGGCGGAGCATAGGGCGAGAGAGTTGATCACAGTGGCAAGCATACCCATCTGGTCGCCTTTCACGCGGTCAACGCCTTTGGCCGCGCCTGCCAGTCCGCGGAAGATGTTGCCTCCTCCAATCACGATGGCAATCTCAACTCCGGCTTGCGCCAACTCCTTGATTTGCTCGGCATAATCGCCCACGCGCACGGGGTCGATGCCATAGCCTTGAGCGCCCATCAGCGACTCTCCGCTAAGTTTCAGCAGGATTCTCTTATAACTTGTTCTCATTTATTTTGATTCTTTATTTTGTTCTTCTTCACAAATTTAGTTACTTTGTCGTTAACAACAAATTTTTGGCAACGATTATTGCTATGGACAACAAATTTTTTAGATTTTTACTCGCCGTTGTTTGCGTGATTGCTGTCTCGATGCCGGCGGCGGCAGAGGTGAGTTTGTCGACAATCCGGGAAAAGGCCGACCGATTCTATCAGCATGAGGAATGGGCGAACGCTCTCGCTATGTTTCGCGCCATTCTGGAGCGCGAGCCTACCGACATGCAGACCTACGGACGCTCGGTGACTGTCTATGGCGCAATCAGCAATCCCGAAGAGCAGATGGAGCTGCTCGAGGCAACGCAAAGATACGCGCTGCCGCTCGACAGCCTGTTTGATGAGGTGAAAATATCGGCGTTTGAAATCGGACGCCCAGTCATCCTTGAGGATTTCATGATTCTCGTAAAGGAAAAACAGCCGTGGCTGAAACGCAACATCAACATCCGGCTGGCGCGGCTGTATGATTCGCGCAACAATGCCGAGAAAATGATTGAGATGAGCGACACGCTGCTTGCCGTCAACCCCGACGATCCGTCGATGCTCCGCATCAAGGCGCGCGGATACATGCTGCTCGACCGCTACGATGAGGCGGTGGCTGTCTACAAGCGCATAATCGGTCTCAATCCGAAGGATGTCGACGCGATGCTCAACATCGGGGTCTACTATTTCTCGGAATTCGACACACGCAAGCTTGCGCATTCTTCACCGGAGGCCGACGAGGCCCGGAAATATCTCGGCATGGCATACCGTCTGAATCCAACCGAGCATCTCCGCTCGATGCTCTACCGTCTGAACGGAGGAAAGTGACGACGCTGCGGGTGTGCCCGATGCGTGGATTGTAGTAACCTTTTTACGGATTCTTCCGCGTCCGTCTTGACGCAGAAGGCAAATATGTTTATTTTTGCAGCAACAAAAAAAACAGTCTGCCTTATGGATACGGAAATCCTTCAAATCAACACGATAGACAGTTACAACAGTTTGTTCGGACTGGAAACACGCCATCCGTTGGTGGCTGTTGTCGACCTTGCCGACGCCACACGTTTTCCCTCCCATTTCACAATGAATTACGGCATATATGCCCTGTTTCTGAAGCAGACGCGCTGCGGCGACATCCGCTACGGGCGCCAGACCTACGACTATCAGGAAGGCACGGTCACAAGTTTCGCTCCGGGACAGGTGGTCGAAGTCAATATGGAGTCGGGATTCAAGCCGAAAGCTCGCGGACTGCTTTTCCATCCCGACCTTATACGGGGCACGTCGTTGGGGCAGGGCATCAAGAACTATTCGTTTTTCGGCTACTCTTCGGCAGAGGCGCTGCATCTCAGCGACGAGGAGAAGGTGCTGTTCAGCAACTGTCTTGACCAGATAGCGACGGAAATCGAGCGGCCCATCGACAAGTTCAGCCGTCGCCTGATTGCGCGCAACATCGAGTTGCTGCTCGACTACTGCATGCGTTTCTATGCCCGGCAGTTTGAGATTCGTTCCGTTGTCAACCACGGAGTCCTTGCGCAGTTTGAAACGCTTCTCGACGAATATTTCGCAAGCGGACGCACGCAGTCGGAGGGGCTGCCGTCGGTGAAGTTTTTTGCCGACAAGGTGTGTCTGTCGCCAAACTACTTCGGCGATTTGATAAAGAAGGAGACAGGAAAGACGGCGCAGGAATACATACAGGACAAAATAATTGCGCTCGCAAAGGAGCTGCTGCTCGGTTCAGAAAAGACCATCAGCGAGATTTCGTATGAATTGGGGTATCAGTATTCCCAGCATTTCAACCGAATTTTCAAGAAGAATGTCGGGCAGACACCGAATGAATATCGTAAACTGCAGGCATAAAATG
>ULTR01050007.1_pt1 | contig 16636 bp, 10 predicted proteins | sample 1957781 | NCBI WGS metagenome assembly ULTR01 (sample SAMEA4835739, study PRJEB28245) | human gut metagenome | biome: gut microbiome; material: fecal sample | place: Denmark | collected 2008 | reverse complement strand
AAGGGACATTTGACTCGTACTTGTTTCAGACCCTTGAGAATAAGCAGCGATTTATCTCGCAGATTATGACCAGCAAATCTCCGGTGCGCTCCTGCGAGGATGTGGATGAGCAGGCGCTCTCTTACGCCGAAGTCAAGGCGCTGTGTGCCGGAAACCCGCTGATTAAGGAAAAGATGGACCTTGATGTGCAGGTGGCTAAACTGAAAGTTCTGAAAGCTGACCATCAGAGCCAGAAATATCGTCTGGAAGACAAATTGCTGACGCAGTTCCCGGCAGATATTCAGCAGCAGAGAGCGCATATTTCCGCACTGAAAACCGATGCGGAAACGGCTGCGGCCCATCCGCAGGACAAGGAAAACTTCTGCGGGATGACCATCAAGGGCATGATGTTCGATGACAAAAAGACTGCCGGTGAACGGTTGATTCTGGCGGCAAAAGAACTTCCCGACACAGAGCCTGTTGTGCTGGGCGAGTACCGCGGCTTTGAGCTTTCGGTGCGCTATGAGCCTGTCCGGAACGAGCAGCAGGCGGTGCTGAAAGGCAAGGCGATTTATCCGGTGGCACTTGGTGCCGACCCGCACGGCAATATCACCCGACTGGACAACCTGCTGGCCGGTTATGATGAGCGCATTGCCAATGCAGAAAACCGACTGGAGAATCTGCTGCAGCAGCAGACGGCGGCACAGGCAGAAGTGGAAAAGCCCTTTCCGCAGGAAGAAGAACTGGTACAAAAATCTGCACGGCTGGCTGAACTGAATGCACAGCTGGATGTGGACGAAAAACATCACGAGCCGGAGATGGAAGAAACGCCGGATGAGGAATCTGCGCGCCCTTCCGTGCTGGCTGCCCTGAACGAAAAGTCGGATAAGGAGGAACCGGTCAAGCCGTTCCGCAGCTACTCGAACCGGGATGGTGATGCCCGATGAGAGAAAAGAGGGACGAGATTCTGATCCTGCGCATCACAAAAACCGAAAAGAATCGGATTTACGAAAAGATGTATGGCATGGGCATCCGCAGTCTGAGTGCGTATATCCGCAAAATGGCATTGGATGGTTATTGTCTGAACCTTGATCTGCCGCAGTTGCGCCGGATGTCGTACCTGCTTCAGAATTGCAGCAACAATCTGAATCAGGTGGCAAAACGTGTGAATGAAAGCAATCAGCTTTATGCTGCAGACATTGAAGATTTGCGGCATCGGCTGGACGAGCTGATTGGTATCGGAAAACAGATTCTTTCCAAACTGTCTGAACTTTAACTTTTTTCCGCAGAGAGGAGCTGCGGATTACATATCGATTGACATCCTTGCAATGGATGCGGAGATACCTTTATAATAAGGGCGAAAGGCAGGTGCTCGATATGAGGTTCATTTTTAAGATGGTCATTCTTCCGTTTTCGCTGCTTACGGCTTTCCTTGCGCTGATGCTGAAATTGACATTGAATCTGTCGGCATTTGTGCTTGCGCTGCCGATGCTGTATATTTTTGGCTGCGGACTTTATACTCTTTATTGTAGGGAATGGACGCAGTTCCTGATCCTTTTTGTGGCAGAGTTCGGGTGCTTTTTGCTTATCGTGGCAGGAACGGCGATTGTGGAAGCCGTCGAGCGATTCAGCGAATGGCTTACGGAACTGTAATGGAGGAAACGATGGATAAAGATAAAATGCTGGATTATTTCAATGACCGTGAGGCAACGCTTTTTCGGGATGAATTGGGAAGCAATACACGGTATCATGAGCTCCTGCGGAAAAAACTGGCAGCGGAAGACGCACACCGGAAAATGGTGGGCGAAGCAGCATGAAAGCAGTATCTTCAGCTGGATGAGATCTGCAATGAGCTGGAAAGCGTACGATATCAGGCAATGTATCTGGCCGGTGCCGCTGATTTTGAAAAGTTGTTCCGTCAATCCTGATGGATGATGTGCCGCCTTCGGGCGGCTTTTTCTTTATGGGGGTGGTTTGAGGTGGCAGTAATACGGCTGATTGCGCTGCATAAAAACAAGGGAAAGTCCATCGGGGCGTGTCTGCACAATCACACCAGCTATGTCCAAAACCCGGACAAGACCGAGCAGGGCGAGCTGGCAAGCAGCTATGCTTGTAGCGCCCTGACGGCAGATGAAGAATTTATGCTGTCCAAGCGGCAGTACGACCTTGTGAACGGACGCAGGCAGAAAAGTGATGTGATCGCTTATCAGATACGGCAGTCCTTTCGACCCGGTGAGATCACCGCAGAGGAGGCTAACAAGGTGGGCTACGAACTGGCCATGCGCTTTACCAAGGGCAAGCACGCCTTTGTAGTGGCAACGCACACTGACCGGCAGCACATCCACAACCATGTGATCTTCAATTCTATGGCACTGGATGGCACTAGAAAGTTCCGGGATTTTTTCTTTTCGGCGTTGGCAGTGCAGCGGTTGAGCGACCTGATTTGTCTGGAACACCAGTTGTCTGTTATTGAAAAGAAACCCTACCGGGAACGGCAGAAGCGCATCGTCTACCCGCCTAAGGAGAGCAACCGTGACCGCCTGTGCGGAATCATCGACACAATCCTTGCAGAAAAACCGGGGGATTACGAAGCGTTTCTGCAAAAGCTGGAGCAGCAGGGCTATGAGGTGAAGCGTGGAAAATTCACATCGGTGAAAGGTGTACGGCAAAAACGATTCATCCGGTTTCGGACTTTGGGGGCGGGATACAGTGAGGAAGAATTAAAAGCGGTCCTCGCCGGAGAAGCAGAGCATTGCCCGCGGAAAAAACATCCGGTGCAGGAACAGAAATTTCAAATGTTGGTGGATATTCAGGCAAAATTGGCTGAAGGAAAGGGAGACGGCTATGCGCGATGGGCGAAGCGGTACAACCTGAAGGAGATGTCCAAGACGCTGATTTTTCTGCAGGAAAACAAAATCGGGAGCATAGATGAAATGGAAGAACAGGTACGTGCTGCAATGATGCGCTATCACGAACTGGGCGACTCCATCAAAGCTGCGGAAGCGCGGATGGCAGAAATTGCGGTAATGAAAACGCACATTATCAACTATGCCAAAACAAGGTCCATCTATGAGGCCTATCGGAAAGCAGGATACAGCAAGCGATTCTTGGAAGCAAATCGGGAGAGCATTGCGTTGCACAAGGCAGCCAAAGCGGCTTTCGATGAGGCTGGGCTGAAAAAACTTCCGAAGGTAAAAGAACTGAGCATCGAATATGTTGAGCTTCTGAAAAAGAAAAAAGCAGAATATCCGAGCTATCGGAAAGCACGAGAGAGGATGCAGGAGCTGATGAAGGCGCAGAAAAACGTAGAAATGTTTTTTGCAGACAACAGGAGCGAACAGGAACAGCAGCAGACCCGATAAAACGAAAGTCACCGAGGATTCGATCCCAATCCGTCTTGGGAAAGAATCCTCGGTGGCTTTTTTAGTTTATATAGCAGCGGTCCTGCGTGACGAGCCAATCCTCACATAACCGCTGCGCTTCGTCCTTTGAGCGGCAGGTGCAGTTGAAAAGTCTGCCGTGCAAAGAACAATATGTGTAGTGTACCTTTGGGATGCCATCGGAATCTCTGAAATTGACACAGCGTTCTTCACCGGGCAGCAGGTAGATTGAATCCACATTCGGCAGCTCCTTTTATTCTTGTTTGATGTGCATTGCACAACATTGCTATTGTAGCATGCCCGGTTCAAAAAGGCCATTGATGATTTGAACAAAGAAATGCTCTCAAAACAAACGCTAGTAAAGTTGGATAAACGCCAACTGATTGTGTATAAAGAAATACACGGCCTTTATTCTAGTGGTGTGTAACTAACGCCAATAGAATGCGAGGATGTTATGAAAACACTTTTAGGCCAACGAATCAGAGAACAACGCAGGAAAAAAGGCTGGACACTTTCATCCGGATCGTTGAAGCATTGGATGTTCCCGCAGATGTGCTGATCCGGGACTCCGCAGCCCCAGCATCTTATGTGGCAGATGATGAGCTGAACCGGAAGCTGAGCCGTCTTACACCGGGGCAGAAGAAAGCCGCAACCGATATTTTGAACGCATATATCGATAACATACCGTACATCAAAGAAAAGTAAATAGGTTACAGTGGGTGCTGACAAAATCATTGTCGGCACTTTTTCTTTTAAGCGGTTCTGTGCCCGGCGGATATATCACTGAACCATGAACTCCATCAAAAAAGCGTTCGGCAGGAACGCGCAGCCTGCAGCGGCACGATGCAGATCACAAAGGGTTTGGGAATTCCCAACAAGCATTTTGCGAAGCAAAAAGGGCGTTTGTATAGACAGACGCCCTGCTTGCAGAAAGTGGATTTAAAGATTACTGAGAGAGAAAATAGACGGGTTGATTTTGTTCGAGGTTGAGATTATACTATAATAGAGTATTGTTTAGCTTTCACTTATAGATGGAGAGATAACTTATGGAATATTTATCAATCAGTCAGGTGGCTGAAAAATGGAGGCTTTCCACAAGAAGAATTAATGTCTTGTGCTCAGAAGGACGAATTCTCGGAGCAACGAAAATCGGTTCATACTGGGCGATTCCAGCGGATGCGGAAAAGCCAGCTGACGCAAGAGTCAAGAGCGGCCGCTACGTGAAGGTAAAAGAAAACTAAGAAAGGGGTCGTACCTATGGCTGCAATCAATGATTTAATTAGCCAGATCCAAGATGAGACTCTTCGAAATAGAATTCAGGAAGAAGTGAGTAAAATGGCCAAGCAGAAGAAATTCGGCTTGGTCTTTGAAGAACATATGCCGGAAAGCACGCCTCTCTATGATATGCCTATCAAAAGAGGCTGTAACGTTATGCGCCGTGACAGCAAGGACGACAAATCCATCTATGTCGTGCTGAAGGTTGAAGGCGATACCGCTGTTTGCGTTAAATCGGAACAGAAAGATGAAGCGGTCACTTTTGAGCTGAAGGATATCGTTCGTGTTGCGGAATTTGGAGAACCTATCTATCCCTATCTGAAGCCGTTGGATTCAGTTTGCAATGCACCGGATAGCGATCTTTGGCACACGCTGATTGAAGCGGACAACTATCACGCCTTGCAGCTTCTGGAATATTTGTATGCGGGTAAGGTGGATTGCATTTATATCGACCCGCCCTACAATACCGGCGCAAAGGACTGGAAATATAACAACGACTATGTGGACGGCAATGATGCTTACCGTCACAGCAAATGGCTTTCTTTCATGGAGCGCCGCCTGAAACTCGCTAAGAAGCTGTTGAATCCGGCAGATTCTGTTTTGATTGTCACTATTGATGAAAAAGAATATCTGCACCTTGGCTGTCTGTTAGAGGAAACATTCCCAGAAGCAAGAATGCAAATGGTCAGCAGTATGATTAATCCAGCAAACGTAGCCCGCGTTGGAGAATTCGGAAGAAGTGGTGAATATTTGTTCTTTGTGATGCTGGGAAAATCCTCGCCGCAACGCGTAAGACTTAGTAGGGAGTGGGTATCAAGTAAAGGTCGAACTCATACGGGTCAGATTAGGTGGGATTTACTGAAACGTTCTGGAACAAATTCTGAGCGAAAGCATTCCCCCGGTGGCTTTTATCCTATTTACATAAATGATGAAACTGGAAAAATTGAAGAAATAGGTGATCCGCTTGCGCCCGGAGTTTCTGTGGCACCAATCAGAGAGGGGTGCACTGCGTTACTGCCGATTCGCCAAAATGGAAGCGAGGGAAACTGGCAGTGGGCTACTGATACATTTCGCTCCAGAATGGCACAGGGGCGTGTTCGCATTGGGGGAAATAAGTCGAGGGGATTTACAGTTTATATTCTTAAAGATGGGGAATATTCCAAGATTGTTAATGGTGAGTTCGAAATTACTGGCCATGGCATTAATAACGAAATCATTGTTGCTGACAATGATACGGATTTTGTATTGGCTACGCCAGGTGATATTTGGAGAATTCCCGCTCATGATGCAACACAGTATGGATCACGTTTAATAGGAAATATATTTTCTGATCGTCGTTTCACCTTCCCCAAATCTCTATTCGCAGTTAAAGATTGCTTATACTTTTTTACAGCAAATAAACCTAACGCACTTGTTGTCGATTTTTTTGCCGGTTCCGGTACCACGCTTCACGCAGTCAATCTCCTGAATGCTGAGGACGATGGGCACAGGCGTTGCATTATGGTGACCAACAATGAGGTCTCCGCAGATGAAGCGAAGATGTTGAAAGACAAAGGCTATCAGCCCGGCGATGCGGAATGGGAAAAACTCGGCATTGCCCACTATGTCACTTGGCCGCGCACGGTCTGCTCCATTAAGGGACAAGATGTAAATGGCAATCCTCTAAAGGGAGATTATCTTGGCAGTGAGCCGCCGATGCATATGGCAGATGGTTTCAAAGCAAATGCGGCATTCTTCAAACTTGGGTTCTTGGATCCGACAGCGGTTTCTCTTGGTATGCGCATTTCGGAAATGCTGCCTACGTTGTGGTTGAAAACTGGTGCAAAAGGAAAATGCCCGGAATTGAGCGGAGAACAAGTCCCGGATATGCTGATCTTGCCGGAGAATCAATTTGCAGTCTTGATTAACGAGAATACATTTGCCGATTTTGCGGAGAAGCTTGCGGAGCATCCGGAAATCCAAACTGTATTCTTGGCAACTGATTATGAAGTGAATTATCAATCTATGGTAAAAAATCTGAATGTTGAAAATGCGTATCAGCTTTACCGGGATTACTTGGATCACTTCCGTGTGAACAGAGGGAGAAACTAAGAATGATTTGTGAATTATTCCCATTTCAAAAACAGGCGGTCAATGAAATGCGCCTCCGCGTGGCGATGGCGCTGAATAACTATCGCATGCTGAAGATCCCTCAGGTGGTTTCGCTCCAGGCACCAACGGGTTCTGGCAAAACGATTATCATGTCTGCCCTGATTGAAGATATCTTTTACGGCTCAGAGCAGTTTACTGAACAGCCGGAGGCTATTTTTGTATGGCTTTCGGATTCTCCGCAGCTGAATGAGCAGTCCAAGCAGAAGATCGAGCTGAAGGCAGATAAGGTCCGTATGGATCAGTGCGTAGTGATTTCAGATGAATCTTTCGACCGAGAGATTCTGGAGGACGGTCATATCTATTTCCTGAATACGCAGAAACTTGGCAAGGCCGGTAATCTGAGCCGTCATTCGGATACGCGACAGTATACGATTTGGGAGACCATTGAAAATACAGCAAGGGAAAAAGCTGACCGTCTGTATTTCATTATTGATGAGGCACACCGCGGTATGCAGGGACGCCAAGCGGGAACAGCTACCACCATCATGCAGCGTTTTATCAAGGGCAGCAGCGAGCAGAATCTGTCGCCCATTCCGGTCGTCATCGGAATGAGCGCGACCGCCGAGCGTTTTAATTCCCTTGTAGGACAGGGAACAAACTCTACATTGCATAAGGTGGTTATTTCCCCGGCCCAGGTTCGCCAATCTGGATTGCTCAAAGATCGTATTGTAATCACTTATCCGGAAGATCCAATCAAACACGGTGACATGGCCGTACTCCAGGCGGCGACAGACGAATGGCAGGATAAGTGCAAGCACTGGTATCAGTATACCTATGAGCAGCACTACACCAATGTAAATCCGGTATTTGTTATCCAAGTCTGCGCTGGTTCCGGTGCGAAAGTATCTGACACCGATTTGGACGATGTAATTGCGAAAATCGAAGAGCGCATGGGCGATAGCTTCAAGGAAAACGAGGTTGTACACACCTTTGGTTCCACGGGCACATTGTCGATTCACGGATTGACTGTGCCGCATGTTGAACCTTCGGAAATTGCAGAAGATCGCCGCATCCGTGTTGTCTTATTTAAGGAAAATCTGTCCACTGGCTGGGACTGCCCTCGTGCAGAAACTATGATGTCCTTCCGGCGTGCAGAAGACGCAACCTATATTGCGCAGCTGCTTGGTCGTATGGTTCGTACTCCACTTCAGTGTCATGTTCTCGTGGATGATTCCTTAAATGATGTGCGTCTGTTCCTTCCGTATTTCAACCAGGATACCGTTCAAAAGGTCATTGATGAATTGCAGGCAACCGAAGGCGGAGAAATCCCGACAGTTGTCGATGGTGAATCTCTGGAAGATCAGATCTATGATACATGGTCGGTTCACACCCAGCGAAAGAAAACGCAAAAACAGACGGTTGGTCAGCTGAGCATCTTTGATTACCCGAATGGCTTCCAAGAAGAGCCTGCTGCGGCACCTTCCACAGCAATTGGAGATATGTCAAATTCTGGAGCTGTGGCAGCAAATCAAGGTGGAGCAGATTCAGAAATTCCCGCAGAAGGACAACACCAGACGATTCCGCTGGAAACAGTGCCCGGAAACGATGTGCATACAGGTCAAGAAACGGAGAGAACTGGTGGAGGCAATCAATCTGCGAATAAAGAGCAGCCAGTGCTGACACCGGCTGTATCGCAGATGTCGATGCTTCCAACAATAGATCGTGAAGGAATCACAAAGTTCATCAATGAACAGGGATATCTGACCTATATCGTCCGTGCGGTAAAAATCAACAGCTATTTGAAGTCTTTGATGAGCTTGGCAGGGCTGTTATCGCAGTTCAATATCTGTATTACGGCGGCTGAGGATGTGAAAAACGATGTTGCAGAAATCATTCACAACTATGTGAATGGCTTGCACGATGCCGGAAAATATGACGAGCTTACAAAGCAAGTCATGGAGATGAAACTGTCTGTTCAGATATTCGATGTTTTCGGTGAGAAAATACAAAGCGATAACCGGATAGATATGTTTACTGCATCCGAGTCTGACCTTGATCGTCAGCTAAGAGTAGCAGACGCAAAAATGGGTGGATGCGGTTTCCACTTGGCATATGGGCGTAAATATATCGACTTCGACAATCCGAACGCCTTTAAGGTGGATTGTATTCTGTTCGCATTCGACAGCGAGTGTATTGCGGAATTAAATAAATACGCTGAGAAGAAGTTCCATGAATTGAACGACCAGTATCGTAAATATATTGTGGCCAAACCAGAGAAGTGTCAAAAGCAGTATAGCGATATTGTTGCTAACGGCGATGAAATCAGTAAGCACAACTTTACTCTTCCGGAGACAATCAGTGCCAAGGTTGAAGCAGATGGAATAAAGTACACGGATCATCTTTTTGCCAATGCAGATGGAATAGCAAAAATTAAGTTGAATGGCTGGGAACAGGCTGTTTTGGCAGAAGAGCAAAAACGAGAGGATTATGTTTGCTGGCTGCGGAATCCGTCTCGACAGTCTTGGTCACTGCGGATGCCTTATGAAATGGACGGGAAATGCAAGGAGCTTTATCCGGATTTCATCATTGTTCGCCAAGATCCAATTCTCAAGTACATCGTTGATATTTTGGAACCGCACAATCCGGATTTCAAGGATAACTTGGGCAAAGCTAAGGGACTTGCAAACTATGCTGCAAATGAACCAAGAATTGGCAGAGTGCAGCTGATACGTATTGGAAAAGACGCAGCAGGAGAAAATCGCTTTAAGCGGTTAGATCTTGCAAAAGGCAGTATCCGCAATAAGGTGCTTGCCGCAATCAATACGGATGAGTTAGACCATATTTTTGACACAGACGGTGTGTTTGAAGACTAAATTAATTACACAGATAGGGGTTCATCATGGAACGTATCAACGCCACAACAGGCTCTTACAATTTTATAGATTTATTTGCAGGAGCTGGTGGATTGTCCGAAGGCTTCATCCAAGCGGGCTTTTCACCTGTAGCGCATGTGGAGATGAACCCATATGCTGCTCAAACATTGGAAACACGAACGGGATACTATTATCTCAAAGCGCAAGGGAAGCTTGATATCTACAAGGATTATATTAGCGGAAAAATCACCCGAGACGAATTTCTGCAACATATTCCAGAGGAGCAGCTACAATCCGTATTTTGCGAAACGATGTCAAATGAAACTCTTCCAAGGTTATTTGAAAATATAGATAGGATCCTTACGCAAAGAGGCATCAAGCAAGTAGATGTCATTATTGGTGGACCGCCTTGTCAGGCATATTCTTTGGTGGGAAGGGCGCAAAGCAAGCATATGGAAACGCCGATGTCAGCGGATCCTAGAAATGATCTCTATAAGCTGTATGCGAGATTCCTTCAGAAATATCAGCCAAAGATGTTCGTTTTTGAGAATGTTATGGGAATCAAGTCAGCAAACGGTGGTGCAACTTGGCTGAAAGTCCAGGAAGCGCTGCGTTCCGTTGGCTACGAGATTGAATGTCATGAGCAAAATTCAAAGAATTTTGGTGTGCTGCAAAACCGAAGAAGGATGATCATTGTCGGGTGGCTGAAGAATAGTGGGCTTTCTTATCCGCAGTTTGAGCAGACAATAGCGGATGCTACGGTTAACGATATTCTCAGAGATCTGCCAGCGTTGCAGCCAGGAGGAAAATCGGGTGAATACAGATCAGATGATTTCAGCAATTATTTAAGAAGCACTGGAATCCGCAAGGATTCTGACATTCTGACGCATCATTGCGCAAGACCCAATAAAGACAGGGATATTGAGATTTATCGGCGTACAATTGAACTCTGGAATGATGGGCACAAACGGCTGAACTATAATGATCTGCCGGATGAACTGAAGACACATAAAAACCGGAAGTCGTTTCTGGATCGATTTAAAGTTGTAGAGGGCGACGAGGCGTACTGCCACACCATGTTGGCTCATATCTCAAAAGATGGACATTACTTTATTCATCCGGATATTAAGCAACACCGTTCCATTACTGTCCGGGAGGCTGCTCGCATCCAATCGTTTCCGGATGATTATTTCTTCGAAGGCCCGAGAACAGCTCAATTTGTACAGATAGGCAATGCTGTTCCTACGTTAATGGCTAAAGGCATCGCAGAAGGAATCGCCAATGAATTAAGTCAGGAGGGTATCGATGGAAAGCAATCTCCTACTTGAACAATATAGCTGGTATAAGAAGCAGCAATTGGCCAAGGCTCCATTTGAATGTCTGCTGAATGCGGATATTGAGCCAAATCCCCATCAGGTCAATGCCTTTTGCGCGGCCATTCAAGCATTAAAGACAGGCGGCATCATTCTGGCAGATGAGGTTGGTCTGGGCAAAACAATCGAAGCTGGGTTGGTGCTTAATTATGTTCTGGACAACGGAGCAAAAAAAGTACTGATTTCTCTTCCTGCTACTTTGAGAAAACAATGGGAAGTAGAGCTTTTGGAGAAGTTTGGTCGCCAAGCTGTTATTCTGGATCGGTACACGGTTGAGCATGATCTTGCCAATGTACGAACTCACCTCGGAAACGCGGATGAGGTTAGTATTGTCATTGCTTCCTATGATTATTCATCGAAACTAATTAAGCGCTTTCCCCATGTCAAATGGGACTTCTTGATTATTGATGAGGCTCATAATCTGCGGAATGTTTTTCATGGCACAAAGCGGGCAAAAAATCTTTATGATTTGACACACGGAATTCCTAAAATTCTTTTAACTGCTACGCCGCTACAGAATTCCCTTACTGATCTTCATGGACTGGTTTCTTTTATCGATCCTCGTATTTTCGGATCAGAAAAGGTTTTCAACCGTCGATTTGTAGATGGCTGTGATTATGAGGAATTGAAGCAAGAACTTCTTCCGGTGTTATATCGCACCCTTCGGCGCGATGTCGGAAAATACATGGCCTTCAGCAAGAGAACCTGTATTACGGTCGATTTCCATTTGAGCGCAGAAGAAAAAGAACTCTATGATGTGACCAATGATTTTCTGCGTCGTGATCCGCTGTATTCTATTCCGAATGCGAATCGTGGGCTGATTATTCTTGTTATTCGAAAGTTGCTTGCATCTTCTAGCTTTGCTTTGATAGAGACCTTTGAAGTATTAGAAAAACGTCTTGAAAAACTCTATGAAGGTACAAAATCTGCGTATGCTCAAGAAGGCTTCGATTTATTCTGGGGGTATGTAGAAGATGAAATCGACGAGGAAGGGTTCAACGAATACGATGATGAAGAAACAGCAGAGAAGAAACAGGCTATTCAGGCTGAGCTCAAGATTGTAAGACATATTCTTGAAATGGCAAGGGCTATAAAGACGAATGCAAAGATCGCCGCGTTGAGGAAAGCACTGAAATCTGCATTTGACCACCAGATTTCTGAGGGATTGAATCAGAAGGCTGTTGTCTTTACAGAGTCTAAGCGAACACAGAAATATATAGCCGCAGAACTAAGAAGATCTGGCTATAGCGAGGAAGATATCCTTCTCTTTAATGGTGACTTTGATGATGCCATGACGAAGGAAATCTTTCGAACATGGCAGGTCAAGAATTTTGGTAAAACAAACTATGGCAGAAGTGTGGAATATAAGCACGCGATTGTCGATTATTTCAAGAGTCATGCCAAGATTTTGATTGTTACAGATGCTGGTTCAGAAGGTCTAAATCTACAATTTTGCAGCACAATCATTAACTATGACTTGCCTTGGAATCCGCAGAAAATTGAGCAGAGAATTGGACGTTGTCATCGCTATGGACAAACTCACGATGTGGTAGCAATCAATCTGTTGAATACGGACAATGAAGCAGATCGCAGAGTATATGATATCCTTTCTAAGAAGTTTGAACTGTTCGAGGGCGTGTTTGGTGCATCGGATGTTGCGCTAGGCGCACTTGAATCTGGTGTGAGCTTTGAAAAGCGTATTCTGGATATTTACCAGAATTGTAAGAATATCACGGCGGTAAGGAAAGCATTTGCAGCTTTGAACAGGCAGCTAGATGCAAGGAAGAATGCTCATGCAGCAGAACTTCGCTCAATTCTGCTTACAGAAAGTAGAGAGGCGAAGGGGCAAGCGTTGGAAAAGACCAAGGCTGATATCGATAAATATCTACGTGATGTTGAATATTGGAACCAGTTTGAAGAACCAGAAGTGGATCACAAGCTACATTACTGGAAAATCGATAACTGGGGTGAAAAGATATTTGGTTCACATGGCGTTTTGTTTCTTGGAGCATTCATGGACAATACAAAACTCCTCTTCCCAGTTTTACTACTTTGTGATGAAAATGGTGAGTATATCAATTTTACTGAAGATGAGATTGTCTCCGCATTGGAGGAGGCTAATGATTCGGATGTTCGCTATTTTAAACCGACAGAAGAAGAACAATCTTATTTTCACCGGATTTATGCTCGCTTGATTTCAGAAGTTCAGGATCGGCATGATAAAACTGTAGCCCCTACTATCGCATATAACAAGAAGAAGATTGAAAACTGGGCCAATGTCCAACAAGAACAGCTTCATGTTCAGCTTACTGATGCTCAAAAAGAAGTTGAGGAGTACATACTTGCTGAAATGGCGGCTACCGACACGCTGGAAAAAAAGGATATCCGAAAAAAAGCGGCTGAAGCAAAGAAAAAAATGGATAAGCTGCAAAACGACCTGCCTAAGCGCAGAAAAGAGATTCAAGACGAGGCGCAGGCTGAAATTGATCGATTTAATCAGTCTCAGGAAATCAATCCATTGCTTCTGATTAACATTGTCCTTAAATTTTAACAGGAGGCACCACATGGCAGATAGATTTAAGTTTGCTGAGGTTCGCCAAGAAGTCATAGAAATGTTAAAGAAAGACTTGTTGGGACCGAGTAGTGAAAATGAAATACTGAATCAAAACCCGCGCTTTGAATATATCGTGGGTATGCTTGCGCCACAAACCAGTGAAAATGATTCGAATGAGCAGGAAGTCGATGGAGATGCTTCTTTCGAAGGGGATGCAGATTATACTGCGGGCGAAGACGATGATAATGAGCCGGTCTTTACAAATCGATTTAAAACACCGTCTTCCATTGGCATCAGCTTTTACCTAGAAAGTAGTACAAAATCTTTCAATGTGGATGTGACTTGGGGCGATTACACCAAAGCTTCTGATAAAACCACTAACAAAGAGGGAAAAAAAGTTGATGTAAGCACGTATACACGTCATCCACAGAAAGAGACAGTTGTTATTGATCTGCAAGAGTTTAGTAAGAACAAAGAATACCCTTTGGTCTGTGATTCAAATGTTATTTTATATATTTCTAAAATCGGCCTCAAGCAGGGGTATACCTTGGTAACAGCTTATGTTATCAACAAGCGCAAAAATCCTGAGAGTGATATTGCTGGAATGATGTTCCAAGTCAACTTGCGTGCCTATTCCCAGGACAAAATGGATATCTTCGTGGCAGAACACATATGCAGAAAAATCCTTGCCGTCGATGAATTTTACTTTGCCCAGCGACCTATTTTAGGAAGGGGACGTGGTTGCGCAGCAACTTGGAAAGCCAATAAAAATGGGCGTGCTTCTGAAATTGTATCGACATTTATTCCAGAGTACGAATTTCCAGGTGTTAGTGCTGCTTTGGAAGGATTTGACCCGTTCTTCTTCTCTATGAGAACTCTTTCTGTTGCAAAGAAAAAAGATGACATCATTAACCGGCTGAATGTCTTGGCGGACTCCTATGAGAATTGGATTCAGAAAAAATTGGTTCATGATTCAAAAATGGATGATGCTAAGTTCAAGAAAGAAATTGGCGACACAATAATAAATAAATGTATAGAAGCTCTTGGAAGAATCCGCGCGGGCATTCAGCTACTTGTAGAGGATGATATTTCGTTTGATGCCTTTTGCTTTATGAATCGTTCCATGATTCTTCAGAGAAATATTATGAATTTCTCTAAGAAGCATGGAGCCGGTATTGAGTGCGCCTTTAGGGATTTTGTGGATCCTCGCAATCCTTCCAATAATTTTGGCTGGAGGCCTTTCCAGATTGCTTTTATTCTCATGAATCTGAAAGGTATTGTAGATCCGGAGCATGATAACCGTGAAGTCGTGGATCTTCTCTACTTTCCCACTGGTGGAGGCAAGACCGAGGCATATCTGGGCCTTATGGCATTTGTTATTGCAAATAGAAGGCTGCGTGCTGACGAGAACGATGAATACAATCGTGACGGCGGTGTAACTGCAATCTTGCGTTATACTTTGCGCCTACTTACTACGCAACAGAGAGATCGTATCACCAAGATGATTCTGGCTGCGGAACTCATCCGACAAAAAGAATATCCGAAATACGGAAAAGAACCCATCAGTATTGGTTTCTGGGTTGGTGGTACTGTGACTCCGAACACCTTTAAAGAATTGGAAGAAGATCCGGAGGATCCAGCTAAAACAAGAACAGCAAGAAGCAAGAAAAACTCTATCTACAAACAGCTGCTTACATGTCCATTCTGTGGGAAGCCACTTACAGAGGAAAATTTTTATATGGATATTCCTACAAAATCGGTTAGCATCTATTGTTCGGATGATAAATGCATGTTCTATAGGTATAAACCCAGCAATAAGATGAAAATTCCGGTTTATCTGGTAGATGAAGAAATTTATGCTAAGTGCCCGACCATTATTCTGTCAACAGTTGATAAGTTTGCCGGCCTTCCGTGGGATGTGAATACAAATGCTCTGTTTGGTCGCGTTGATAGAATTTGCAGTCGCGATGGCTATGTTGCTATTGGAGCGGACCATGCTCGGCATACTCGTACAGAAGAGCTGCCCAAAGCTACGCTTAGATCGATTAAACCATTCCTTCCGCCGGAGCTGATTATCCAAGATGAGCTGCATCTTATCACAGGACCTCTGGGAACCGTATACGGTGCATATGAAACAGTTATTGAAGATCTGTGTTCCTATACGATTGGAGGTAAGAAAATCAAGCCAAAGTATGTTGTTTCTACGGCAACTATCAAAAATGCTGCTGAGCAGACAAAATGCTTATATGGCAGAAAAGTAACTGCGCAATTTCCACCAAATGGGTTTGAAATCGGTGACAGTTTCTATATTCGTGAGATACCGGTCGAACAAGATCCGTTTAGAAGATACGTTGGTGTCTGCGCACCAGGCCAGTCTGTAAAGACAGCTTTGCTGCGTGTATATTCGATTATCCTTCAAAGTGCTTATAATCTTTCGCTGGATGATGAGTACAAGGATGTTATTGACCCTTACTATACCCTTGTTGGGTATTATAACAGTATTCGAGAACTCGGTGGTGCCGTTCGATTGCTACAGGATGATATTCCTGACAGAATTCAACGTATTAAGAAAAAATATGGAATGAGTAGGCAGCGTTTCCTTAATCATAAGGTTGAAATTACTTCTCGCATGCCTTCTTATGACATTCCGAAGAAACTAAGTCAGTTGGAAACTCCATATACAGATAGCAATTGCCTAGATACGGCAATTGCAACTAATATGATTGCTGTTGGTATGGATGTGGATCGGCTTGGTCTCATGGTGGTAACTGGTCAACCGAAGCAGAACTCCGAATATATTCAGGCAACTAGCCGTATTGGACGTTCTTATCCAGGCTTAGTAGTTACTTTATATAACCCTTATCGACCTCGTGACTTGTCTCATTATGAGAATTTTACTGGTTATCATGCACAGCTGTATCGCTTTGTTGAAGGCACAACTGCGACACCGTTTTCTGCACGAGCAAGAGATCGCGTGCTGCATGCGCTGGTTATTTCTGCAATTCGTTTGCATTATCCGGAATTTGCAAGCAATGATGGAGCAGCAGCTATTGATAAGCTAACCGATGAGCAGCTTAATGAAGTGAAGGCTCTTATCATGAATCGATTGAA
>ULTR01002343.1_pt1 | contig 17025 bp, 17 predicted proteins | sample 1957781 | NCBI WGS metagenome assembly ULTR01 (sample SAMEA4835739, study PRJEB28245) | human gut metagenome | biome: gut microbiome; material: fecal sample | place: Denmark | collected 2008 | reverse complement strand
CTTGATTAAGAAGTCTTTTAGAGCATACAACACCCGCCGCCTGTTTGTAAATCTTATATTCCCGCACGGCGATGTGATTCGGGTATTCCTCCTCCAACGCTTCAAACAACAAATCTAACGGAGATTGGTAGTCATCATCGTCCTCTTTGGCCCCGCCGTTTTCGATCATGTAAATGAGCATTTCAAAGTTCTGCTCCTCCGGGGGCGCTTCATGGATCAGGTACAGGATGAGAGCTGTATCCAGTGCAATTTCCGAGCGCTCCCAAAACGGATCGTTCTGCTGCGCGCCCTTTGGCGTAGTATTTTTGATAAAGTTATTCACCAGCTTCATCACATGCTCCACCTTGATGGTCAGCGTCCAGCGGTCGCCGTCCGCGTCCTCATAGCCCGCCGTGGCCTTGCCGTCCTCGTTGGTCTTACTGCTGCCGGTGGGAACAGTGAGCTGACCGACCTGATCGGTCTTACCGGAGGCGTAGTTATCATTCTTGTCTGTAACGGCAATGCTCATGCCCGGTACAGCACTCTTGTCCTTGACCAGCTGCACGGTGACGGTGGTCTGATCTGCATAGTCCAGCAGGCGGCTATTCGGCAGGCGGATGGAGATCGAATTATCCTTGTGGAGCGCCACGGCGGCGTTTGCTACGGGATTCTTGGTGTCGGTATCGGTGACGGTCACAAGGTAGCCGCCCACAATGGCCTCACCCTTACTGTCTGTGGTGGCGCTGTTGTAGATCTTTTCAATGGGCTGTGTCTCCAGCTTTTCGCCACACACGGTACATTCTTTGTGCTTGCTGCCCTCGGAATCGGTGGTCGGCTCCTTGTCGATGATCCAGTCACCGGGCTTATGACCGGCAGGTTCGGCGTAGTTGCTCTTGTTGGTATCACCGCACCGGGAGCAGGTGTTGGTGGTATAACCCATCTCCGTGCAGGTGGGAGCAGTCACTTCGGACTTGTAATCATGTCCCAGGGCCTTTTCCAGCACAGCGCCGCATCGGGTGCAGAGTTGGGGGTCTGTGCAGGTAGCAGGAGCGCCGGGGATGTGTCCATCCGCGGGGTCGGCATCCAGACGGTGGTAGCCGCAGCGGGTGCAGCGGTATTCCATAACCCCCTCGCCAGTGCAGGTGGCGTTGGTGACAAGGGTGCCCTTGTCCCAGCTGTGGCCCAGAGCTTCCGTATAGTCCGTGACAAAGGAACTGCCGCAGCCATCGCATCGATGGATGGTCTTACCGCCGTTCTCGCAGGTGGCGGAAATCACATGGGATTCGTAGTTATGGGGCAGAACAGAAGTGATGTCCTCGATATGGCGGTCACCGCAAACGGAGCATTCCCGGACGGTATAGCCGGGGCTGGTACAGGTAGCGGCCACGGTATAGACCTCATAGCTGTGTTCGCCCTTGGGCGTGGCGGTCTGCTTCATCTGTCCGCAGCGGGAGCAAAGCTCCAGCAGCTTGCCATCGGTTTCGCAGGTAGCGTCACGGATGACGATGCCCTGCCATGCGTGGCCCAGAGAGTCCACATAGTCGCGCTTTTCGATTTTGCCGCACTCCGTACAGAGGTAGCGGTCATAGCCGAGTGTGGTGCAGCCGGCCTTGGTGCTGTCCAGCAGAATATACTTGTGGTTTTCACCGCAGCCCTTGTCGGTGCAGCAATTTCCGTTGCAATGCTTGTTCTGACAGCCACAGTTGGGGTTAGAGCAGCCACAGCCGCAGCTGCCGTTTTCATCTGTGGTATCATCCCGCAGCCAGACATAGGCCACACCGTTTTCCGTCATATCCACACCGTCACAGGTGTAGGTAATCTCGTAATAGACAGTGTACTGACCCTCGTCCGTATAATTGGGTGCGGTGGTCATGGTGCAGCTATCCGCGCTGTTGCCGTAGCGGATGGCCGTGCGGACACCGGCTTCAGACAAGTCCGTGACGCTGATGGTATGGGGCTGTCCGTCTGCCACGCCGTAGTAGCTGGCAACAACGGCCTTGGCCGCCGTGTAGTCATAGCAGGTATAGTCGCACAGGCGGCACTTCTCCACGGCAGCGAAACGGCCATGAGCGGGCTGGGGCAGAGTCTCCGTTTCCATGTCATGCCGTTCCAGCACGGAGGACCGCTCATAATTCGTGCCGTAGCAGAAGCAGCAGTAGGTGCCGCCCTTCGTGACGGTGCGGTGGTACTTGCTGTCTACATATTCGTGGGTAACGGTCTCCGGCAGATCCTCAGTAAACTCCGCGGCGCAGTCATACAGCCAGTAGACGTTCTTCAGATAGCCATATTCGCTCTTACTCATATTGGTGTTGAGCGAGCCGCAGGTTTCACAAACGGCTTTCGTATAATGATACCCAGTGTAGTAGGCGTCTTTGCCGGGCGTCCCATCCAACACAGAGCCCTTGCCGACGCCATCCACCATGGTGCCATCCGAGTATTTGACATTACGGCTCATGGCAGTCTGCCCATCACGGGTATATTCAGGAACGCGGAACACCTCAAAGGATGTGGCCTTGCCGCATTCGCCGCATTTGAAGGTCTCACGTGTAACGGTGCTGTTGGCATCCAATTCGTTGGTACGGTTGTTTGCTGTGAGCCAATGCTCAGCAGGATCATGGTAGCTGTTCTGCTGGGCGGCTGATGCCGTGGGGATCATGCTGAGGCACAAAACAAAAGTAAGAAACGCTGAAATCAATCTGCGGTGTTTCATAGATAACCTCCAAAATTTTTCTTTGATGTAGAAATGTGTCTCGAATTGAGACACATTTTGAAAAGCGCCCCGCCGATGACTCACGGCGGGGCAGTTGACGGGTTCGCTGACGCCGCGTTGGATGCGCCGCGCTCCCAATATGGCAAAAGCCGCTGACAGCGGCTTTTGGGGTGTCCTCCCCTTGATTACCCAATGAGCCGGCGAACAGCCCGGTCAAGGCTCAGCCAGTGCGCGCACTGGCTGACTCCGCGCATGATTGCGCCAGCAATCGTGCGGCCTTGACAGGGGTGGGCGGTGGCTCATACTCCCCAAAGGGGAGACACCCCCTGTTGTCGGGACTTTACCGGGTAGGACGATGTACCGGGGCACGGCTGCGCTGTTTGCCCATCTCCAGATTTTTCTCAATGGAGCGCCCAAACTGCTTACTGGTATCCTGAATATTATCGAGAGCCTGTCGGCACTCCTGCGGTTCCCAGCCCTCATAGAGAGCAGCGAGGTTCGACATATCCGGCATAGGCCGTTCAATCCCGTATCTGCGGCAGAGGATATAGGAAATGCTCTGTGCGTCCAACTCACACTCGCCGCGGTCATAGCTGGCATTGGCGCCCTTGGCATGGAAACGGCTGTGGGCTACCTCGGCGGTAATCGCCGCAAAGGCTTCGTTGTCGGGGTAGTCCGGGTTGATGGCCAGTTCCAGATTGGCCGAATCATAAAAGGCGGGCGCGGGAAGCTCCTTGTCAATGACCACCGGCACAACGGCATAATTCAGAACGGTGGTCAACGCCGCCTCCATTTCCTTACTGTCATTCTGCAAGGTGATCCGGGAAATATCCCGGCCCTGCGTCTGCTTGATGTCATAGGCATCCGCCAGCGTATAACCGCGCCCCATAGGAGAGCGGGCAAAAATTTTCACGCCGTTGTTCTTCTCGCTGTCCATAACGGAACGGTTCAGCGTTTTCCAGCGGTCACGGGTTCCGAACACGGTGGCCTCCGGGTTCCCAAACATCACCAGCGCGATATTGCCGGCGCTGTAAGAGGGGTTGTCCCCCTGCATCTCCAGATAGCGGGCGTATGCTTCGGGATTGCTGGTGATCTCCGTGATTCCGGCGTCCTGCATCGCCGTAGTATTTTCCCTCTCGGCCTGCTGGGCTTCTTTCCACTTCGTATCGTTTTCGGCCTTACGGCTCACGATCTGCTCCAGATTTGCCATACAAAAAATTCCTCCTGTTATCTTGATTTCTGCTGTGTGGGCTGGGAACGCTGCTTCGCCTGACCGTCCCGCATCCCCGCAGCGGTTTTCTGCAACACAGCCAATCGGCCTTTTACCGTGGGAATATCGCTGATTTTCTCAGCCGTATCAGTAGTCCTCGTCGTCTGGCTCATTCTCGATACTGTCGAGCCATTCCCGCGCTCTGGTGAGGAGTTCCCTTGTTGAGTGCGGGGTGCGTCTTTTTTTACGGTATCGTCCTCCTGCGTCTGCGTGGGGGCGGGATAGCCCCGGCGCTGCATGAACAGATTGACCGGGGATACAAAATCCGTATTGGTGACGAGCGCCACCACACCGTCATCCTCCTTTGTATCCCGGATCGCGGCAAAGAGGATATTGGGCTTGGCGTATTTGCGGAAGTCGTTCAAATCCTCGGCCTTGATGCAAAAGGTTTTCAATTCCTTGCCCTCCCGCAGCAGGCGCTTCATACTGGTCTTTCCCACCAGCTTTTTATTATCCTTCGCCAGAGCATATAAAAAGGCGGTCAGGTTTTTACAGCCTGCCGCCAACAGCTTGATGCTTTCCTCCGTCAGCTGGATACTCTCCTTTACCATCAGGTCGGCCACTTCTCCACTTGCGTCCATTTTCTTTCACCTCCCGGTTTTCAAATATTCGATCAGATCCACCATCGTACACTGCGGGGCATACCGTACACAGCGGGTTATCAGCTGCTTGATGTGCCCCTCCCGCTGAGTATCGGGGAGCCGTTCAAAAAGCACCACATCCCGGACAAGTTCAGGATAGTCCATTAAAATCACGCTCCCACGGTGGATGCCGCTTTCCATATACTCCACATGAAGTGTCAGTGCCAGAACCGGCCAGCAGGTCTGTACCTCAAATAGGGCGAGAAACCCATTGGCGTCACTGCCTGCGGTGTAGACCTCGGACAGGGCCATCAACCGAAAGCGGTCTTTCCGGGCCAGAAAGAGATAATCGTTGTATCGGCTCTGCGCCAAAATCTCCAACTCCGCCTTCAGGCTATCACGGTCAATGGGTTGGTACGTCGCGGTCAGCTCCAGCACTTTGTTCAGGTCTGCTTTTATCAGCTTTTTCATGGTCGCTCCTTTCCTTTGAAATTTCCATCTGTGCCCGCACCGTGGGAATATCGTTTTCAATGCAGGCGCACAGCTTCAGCTCCCGGCGCAGTACCCGCAGCCGTGCGGTGATCGTGCCGATCTCCTCGGAACAAGCCGTATCATCCGGGGCTTTTCGGCGCAGGCGGTACAAATCGGCCCGGCGGTCAGTCAGAGCGTCGATCTCCGCTTGCAGCGCCTCCTGCTGCATGGTCAGCTGCTCCACACTGTCGATGCGGTTTTTGTAAAGATAAAAGAACTGCTCTTGGTAGCGGTCAAACTTAATGGCCTCTGCCCGTGAGACTGGGGTCTTGCGCCGGGATGGCGGCTTCCTCAGCAGATAAAGATATTTCAGGTACAGAAGCCGGAAGCCCCGTGCGCGGCCTGCCTTTAATGGCAAACGGCCTTTCACACGGTAGCACCGCCCATAGGGGAAATACCGCTGCGGCAGGATAGGGGTATGGTCGCTGATTGGCGGCGCTGTGCCGATGCGGCTCTCCGTAAGACGGGAGAATATCTCCGCCTCGCTGTACCCGGCCCCCAGCTTGTCCAGCCGGAGAAATCGCGCACCGCCCGGCGGCTTGACCGCCGCATGGGTTACTTGGGGATACCGCTTGACTTGATAGCCCATTTTCACCAACTCTCCCCAAAAAGAACGCATGGTGTAGGCGTTGGCGATGGCTGTGTCTATGTCCGCACGGGCCAGCCCCCGGAAATTGGGCTTCCCCGCCTTTTCTGCCTCCCACTCGGCACGGCTGACGGATGGCTCACTGGATTCAATAATCGACAAGCCATGCTCCAGACAGATCGCATCCGATGTGCCCCGGATACCCACCCCTGAGCCGCCCAGCAAGTCCGAAATACGGTCACGGTACATGGAACCGTCCACAAAGGACACGCTGTTGAATACGATATGTGAATGTAGGTGCGCCTTGTTCAAATGCGTGGACACCACTACTTCGTATTTATCCGCCAAAAGCCGCTGTGCCAATTCGACGCCGATGGCGTGGGCCTGTTCCGGCGTGACCTCTCCGGGGGCAAAGGACTGGATCACATGATAGCCCTTGCGCTTGCGGCTGGTCTTGCCCCAGCGGCGCTTGGTGTCCATCATGTCTGCGTAGGCGGTTTCCCGGTCACAGTTCAGCGCAGTTTCAAAGCAGTCCTGCTCGGTCTTATCCCTGTTCATGGCGTAGTCCAGCACCGTTTCCAGAGAGGTCTTTTCCTCGTCCTGCGTATAGCCCAGGCACCTGTCCAATCGGCTATGAATGACAATGATCTTCGTATACGCCATTCAAAGCCGCTCCCGCACCAATCGTGTGGCCTGCCGCACCAGATGCAGCGCTTCCGTGATCTCGTCACCGGTGGCTGCGCCCCTGGCGTTGGCTTGATGGGCCAACTGGTTGATGTTATTCCCGATGGCGGACAGCGCCCGAAGCAGGTCGGCATAGGCGTCAGGGGGACGAGGACGGAGATTTACGCCCATAATGAGCTGCCGTACCAACGGCTCCTTTTTCAGCCCGGTCACTTCTGCCTGTCGGCACAGGTGCGCGTACTCCGCGGCGTTCAGGCGAAGCGTCATTGTTTTATATGGCTTTATCGGCTTGTTCCCCCTTTCAGATAGACAGATTGTTTTTCTCTCGCACTTTGCGGGTTTGCGGAACGGTGCGGCCCGCTTCTCGCTCTGACCAATAGTCCGGGTGATACTGCTGGATGATTCGGTTGATTCCTTCTTCAAACTTTGCCGGGTCGCTGATCCGATCCGGCAGCGTCCACATCCCACGATCCAGCAGTTCACGAAGCACCACCTGCTCACAGCAATCCTCTTCAAACCAAAGGCAGCCGTTTTCACGAAAGCCGCATTTACGCGCGGCGACGGACAGCTCAAGATAGGCGGGCCATTCCGCCATGATGCCGCCGTGGCCGGGTGTTGTGATGAGGTGGATACCGGGATGCAGCGTTTCAAGAGCCTGTATTTCGCCCCATGGCGAATAGTCGGTTTGCACAGGGACATCACTCTCCTTGTAAAAAATAATGCGTCTCGATTTGAGACACATTTCGACGGACGGCACGGGGTTTTAGGGGTACGCCCCTAACCAGCGGAATTTTGATGTCAAAATTCCATGCTGGCTGGGACAGCGACGCAGAGCGCCGCTGTCCTACCCTGTCGGGGAATATTTCTTTTTGATCGTGTGGTTTTCCTTTTGGGGATGCTGTTTCTTAGGAGCGAGAGTAGGCACCTCCAGCATATCCGCTTCGTCCAAGCAGTCCAACAGGGCATCCACTTGGCCTTGATCCGGGCGTTCCGGCTCTTTAGTTGCTACCATGTAGCCCTGCATCAACTGTCCGTTGATGGAAAAGCGGTCTTTATGCTCTGTCGGGATTGGTGGGCATATCTCAACAAACAGGTCAGCGTAGGCTGCAATACGGCCTTGCAGATATTTCTCCATAGACGCTCTATCCCGGAAAATTTTTCTGTCCTGACCGGCTATCTTCCAGCCATCGCCGGAATAGTCCGGGTTATGCGGCGTGTTGAATGTAACTGACCATGTGAGTTCCCATGATTTCGGGACAGATTTTTCCAGCGTCCTATCCCATTCGGTGTGTTCATACTCGCGCCATGAAAAGCGGTACACCATATTGCTCATTTCATGGTTGCCATATTCATTGACCGTCCATCGGTTTGAGGTATGAGGTGTAGGCGGCGTTTTGACATATTCCAGCGCCTTCATGTACTGTTGGGTCTGCTGTGCCTGTTTTGACCATACTTCCACTGCGGCATCAATACGCTGACATAGTTCTTTTTCACGGACAATACTCTCGGCTTTGCGTTCCAGCAATTCATCCACGCTGCACTCGATCAATTCACAAAAGCCATCGCGGCCGCGTTGAAAACTGATGTACTCGCGGACTTCCAACTCCCGCCCCGGTTCTAAACGGCTGTATCCCATGACACACCGCCTATCTTACTGGAACGGACTTTTTGCGTTCAGCCTTCTTTTCAGAAATATGCACTTTCGGCTTCTCCGCTGGGGGTACTGCGGCATCCGCGTCATCCAGACAGGCCAGCAGGTCATCAACGGCCTTCTTGTTGGGTTCTTCCTTATCTGGTGGATCCAGCGTGTACCCTGCCGCCAAATAGCCGTTGATACTGAACATCCGTCTGCACTCATTGGGGACTGGTGGGGAGATTTCTCGGAACAGGTGACAATACAGGTCAAACCGGCCTTGGATATAATGCTGTGCGGCCTCCATGCTGGGGTATTTTTTCTTATCCTGCCGCGCGACATAGATACTGTCTCCCCAATAATTCCGGTAGTTGCTGTCTGGCTGTTTAGGTGCGTTGTAGATGATTCCCCAGCTGACGAGGTAAACATCGGCGGCCTTTTCATAGGAGATTTTATATCGCATTTTATAGGTGCGGTTGCTGATCTCCCATATCCCGTTTTTGTCCTGTTTCCACTCATTGGAGGTATGCTCGACCTCTGGCGTTTGCAGATATTCCAGCGCCCGTTCCAGCAGCATCGTCTGTGCGGCCTGTTCATCCCACGCCGCCGCAAGTTTTTTTAGCTGGGCGTACAGCTCTTTTTCCAGCGTAATGCTGGCCTCCTTGCGCTGTGTGACTTCCGCTCTTGTCAGCGTGACCAGCGGGGCGATATGAGGGCCGGCCCGCCAATCGTTGAAAGAAATGTTATGCAGGATTGTCATTTTCTGGCCGGGCGTAATACCGTCCTGATATGCGTTCAAATAATAAAAGCTGTCCTTACTGTCCTTTTCGGGCATGGACTCAACACCTCCTATCTGGCCGGAGTGTCCGGCCCCTTTTTTGTTTTGGGCTGCCAGCCCTTTTGCAAGCGATGTTCCATCGAAATAACGCGGTACAATTCCGCCTCGCTTTTGGGGCAGCAGCGAAAATTCTGAATGGCTCCATACTCAAAGAAAATTTCTTCCCGCTGCTTTCTGTACTGCTCCATCGGCATACGAAACTTCTCCCCGGAGTAAAAAGTAAGTTCCACATCATCAAAGGGGATAGCTACTTTTATGACCCGCTGTACCTGTTCCCGGTAATTCAGCTTCACAACATGACCCATAGGGGCTGTGCCGCGCCGCCCAGTGATGGTGACGCGATAGGCTTCGATGCCATCGGGCATATCCGCATAGTGTGTCCAAATCTTATACCCGTCGCTGTCTCGGAGAAAGACATCCCGTTCCAGCACACACCATGTCCCGTTAGGGCGAGACATGAAGTAGAATATCCGTTCATCCATATAGGGGCTGTTCAGTGCGTCACGCAGTTTCTGAGCATCCAGTTCAAAATCTTTTCTGTAATGCTGCGTATTCCGGGACACCACTTCGTCCAGAAACGCAATCAAACTGATTTCTTTTCCCATAACGCACCTCATCGAATCGGTGCAGGACGGCGGGGTGCGGCTTTATGGAGCACCTTTTTCTTGGGCGGTCGTTTGACTGGGGATAGCCATTTGGCTTCAAAATCAGCCAGCGTCATACGCTCGCCGCAGAACTGGCCTTCAAAATCACCGGGTGACAAATCGAGATACCCATTGGGCGGAATGGGAACAGGGCTTGCGGTCAGGACGGTGCCGAAATGCTCCACCGTGATATGCCGTGCAAGCAGGCAAGGTTGGCTCCAATCCTGTTCACTGGTTTGCATATCATAGGCATACACGCCTTTTGGGATAGTGGCACGGTCTACTCGAAGGGTAGTGAAAAGGCCGGGGATACCTAAAATCTCCACGGCCTCATAGTGTTCTTTCCGGGCGTCAACTGCGCTCATAGGCATTTCTCCTTTTTGTTCGCTGTTTTTTCTGTGTAGGCGGCGGCAGTTCTTTCGGTGGGTCGATACCGTCAATCAGTTCTGCGGCGGTATTGCGGATCAGTTCTAATGATGCTTTCAGCTGCGATAGATCCTTTCCGTGACTCCATCCGGCCACATAGCCGAAAGAGTAATCAGCGGTATCAATCCCGAGGTGCTGACAGACTACATAGGCCACGCTTTCAGCCTCCATTTCCCGGACAGAGCGCCGCTTGCGCTGCGTTGGTGTTTCACCGTCATCATCCTCTATTGGTGCATGGAGTTTAGCGTGGCTGACCTCATGGATCATGGTTTTGATAGTTTGTGCTTGGCTCATGTCGGGCTGGACAAAAATGCGTTGTTCCGCAAAATTGCAGCAGCCATAGGCATCGCTGGGGAAACGCTCAATGTGGATGGGATAGGGGGAAATGCTACGGATTGCGGACACTATACTCTCGTATTGCGCTACATCGCCGGTCAGCTTTCGGGCGATTTCCGGCAACGGTTTCCCCTCTGTCTGGCCTATGTCGAACACGGTGACTGTCCGAAAACTCATGCGCTGCACCCACTGGACTGATTTACTGGAAGAACCGTCCGGGGCAGTTTCCTCCACTTCTTCTTGCCTTCGGTAAGGGCAGGGGGCGAGGATGGTGATGCCATGCTCGCCCCGCTTGACCTGTCGGCCAAAATTCTTTTTCCAGTCACCGTATCCGGCTACCTGAGAAGCACCGGGACACTGCAACAAAATCAAAAGAATATTGCCGAAGCTGTAACGGTGGAATTTAGACATGGTACTGAGATATGCTGCATACCTCTCACTGTTGAACAATTCCGTGATACCCGTTTCCATCTGGTCGGTGATTTCCTGCACCTTTTCCATTCGTTCTTGATAGCCTATCTATCACCACCTCCTGTCGAAATGCGTCTCATTTTGAGACACAAAAAGCGCCCTCGCGGGCGTCAGCGCTCCCGGTCGGGCTTTTTCCGATGGCGGGAAAATTTTTCTTTATCACGATGGCCGGACGGTAAATCGCGGGCTGCTTCTCTGGCTCTGGCGATCATATCTGCTCTGGCAGCCTGCTTATCGCTGAAATAGTTTCCGAAATTGAAGTCTTGAAAGCCAGAATGTGCGTAGGCTTTCCATGTCACATAGGGAGACACGGCTTTGGGATTATGGGCGAGGACGATTTCAACCTCGCCCACCCGTAGACTGGCGATCACGGTATAACCCTGACAAACCCATTTTCCTTCCATTTCTGCTCACCTTGCTGGGGTAGGAGGCTTTTTAGCCGTACCGCTCTTTTCTGCATCTCTGGCCTTCTGCCGCTCAATGGCACGCTTGCGAAGATCCATCGCCTCGAACATCGTGCGCTTGACCGTAGCAACGGTGGTTCCCTTGTCCGGGAAGTAAGGGCGCAGCTCGTCATCTTGGAAAGTGACCTTTAGCGGCGGGTCGATTTCCCGCTTGGTGGGCGCAACGGAGTTCTCAATTTTCTGTGCAGTGAGCGTGCCAGCACGGCTTTCCTCCTTGAGCTTGACCGCTTCCGTCTTAGAGGGGACTTTTCCGCCCTCTTTTTCGATGGCGTCCGCAAGCGTTTTCTGCTCGGTGGGCTTCATGTGGGAAATCTGCTCGGCGGTATCCAGCGGCAGTTCCTTTTTGTCCACCATTTTTTTCAGCGGTTCCTCCAACTGATTGACGCGCATCAAGCGCTGCACGCTGGCACGGCTCATGCCCAAATCTTCACCGACCTGCTCATCACTACGCTTCATCGGCGCTTTGCCTGCCAGAATGTCCACCTTAGAACGACGTCCCGCCTTGCGCTTCAAGGCATCCATCTTCATCTGCGCGGCGCGGGCCAATTCAGAAATTGGAATGTCCTTACGGTGGAGGTTGCCATCTACGCACTGGATTTGTGCGTCATCCTCGTCCACACGCTCGATCAAAACGGGGATGGGATAATTCAGCTGTGCGCCGATGTCATGGCGGCGATGGCCGGAAATAATTTCAAGTCCGCCGTTGCGGCCGGGGCGGCAGAGAACAGGTTCACGGATACCGTAGTTTTTGATGGACTCAAACAGGTCTTTATAGTCCTGCGTCTCACGGTTCACCGTAAAGGGGTGATCCAGAAAGTCCTTCAGATATGCCGGATGAACGGCCATGCTGTAAATCTCTCCCTCATTGGGGATGGGCAGCTTGAAAAAATCAGCTTCGGCAGGGGCGTCCAGCCGATCCTCAAACACCTTGGTCACGGCAGAGCCTTTCGGCCCATCTGCGGTACGGGTAGCCGTAGCAGCATCCTTCGGCTGTTCCGGCGATTTCTGCGTCACCGCCGCCTTGGCCGGTTCATCGGGCTTTTTAACCTCGTCAGGCTTGGTGGAAGCGGCGGGAACATCAGCGGGCTTATCAGCCTTGACCGCCTTATCGTCCTTGACGGGTTCGGCGGGCTTCTTCACCTCGTCGGGTTTAGCGGGAGTAAGCGGAGCCGCAGCGGGCTTGCCATCCTTGGCTGCCTTATCGTCCTTGGCAGGTTCGGCGGGTTTCTTCACCTCGTCAGCTTTGGCGGGAGCGACCGGAGCCGCAGCGGGCTTGCCATCCTTGACCGCCTTATCGTCCTTGGCAGGTTCGGTGGGCTTCTTCACCTCGTCAGGTTTGGCGGGAGTGACCGAGGCCATAGCGGGCTTGCCATCCTTGGCTGCCTTATCGTCCTTGGCGGGTTCGGCGGGCTTCTTCCCCTCGTCAGGTTTGGCGGGAGTGACCGGAGCCACAGCGGGCTTGCCATCCTTGACCACCTTATCGTCTTTGGCAGGTTCAGCGGGCTTCTTCACTTCGTCAGGCTTGGCGGGAGTGACCGAAGCCGCAGCGGGCTTGCCATCCTTGACCGCCTTATCGTCCTTGGCGGGTTCGGCGGACTTCTTCGCCTCGTCAGGTTTGGCGGGAGTGACCGGGGGCGCAGTGGGCTTTCCATCCTTGGCCGCCTTATCGTCCTTGGCCGGTTCAGTAGGCTTCTTCACTTCACCGGGCTTGCCAGCGGCGGGCGATAGAATGGGCGGTTTGGTTTCTTTGGCAGGAATAGGCGGTGCAGGAGTGGGTGGCGCTCCGGCAACAGGCGTCCGAAACGCACCAATCAGCGGGTTTTTCTTTTCGTTGGACATTGATTTACCTCCATATTCAAGTTTTATGTCGAAAAATGTGTCTCAATTTGAGCCGCATTTTCAACCAAAATTAAGGGCCGAAGTCATGTTGGACTTCGGCCTGATAATGGTTATTCATGGTCAGCGGGGCGTTGAACAGCGTGGTGAGCAGGTATGCGCGGATATTACGGACTTGTGTGGTATTGCGGCGCAGACACTCAAACACATAGACCATCAACGAGTAGTCCAGCCGGTAGAAGCGGGCTTGCACCTGCGACAGTGGGATATTCTCACCGCCGATCCGTACCGTTGACTGTGTGGAACACATCACATCCGCCATCAGCCCCACGACCTCATCCACATCGTCGGCATTGAACTGTTGACAAAGAAACGGGTATTCGATATTTTCTTTAATCTCTCTCAGATACTCGCTTCTATCCATCCATCCCGGCTGCTCGGCGGAAGGCGATGGATGGATAGATTGATTTTTATAGCTAAAATCAGTTTGATTAGATTCAATATAATTTCCGTCTGATTTTCCGAAGTCTGCACTTCGGAAAAACGGAAGTCTTGACTTCGGATTATCGGAACTCTTGACTTCTGATTTTCCGACTTCTTGACTTCCGATTTTCGGAAGTCTGGGAATCTCCTGCGGCGCAGGGGTTTCAGTAGGTACTCGGCGGGTAGTGAAGCGTTTGACATAGATTTTTGTTGGTCTGCCTTGCCCTTGCTTTACTCGCTCGATCAGACCGCAACCTTTATCTGTATCCAGTTCGGACAATAATTTGACAGCCTTTTCGTGACCACAATTTAAGTCCTCTTGTACCTCATCCAATGTATAAAAGATATAGACCCTGCCAGCGTCATCGTACCAACCATTCCGCGCTGACAGGCCCATTCGGTCAAGCAGGAGGCCATACAGCAGCTTCGCGTCTGTGGATATTTTCTTGAACTGCTGCCCGGTGACAAGTTGGCGGGGGATGCGGTAAAAAGAAAATTGACTGCTTTCGTCCCCGTAGTAATAATCGTATATCATACTCTCCGCCATGTCGATTTTCCTCCTTAACGCTGGAAAAAGGCATGAAAAAAGAGCCTGCTTTCATGGCAGGCTCTTATGTAAATGAGTGTTTCCAGCTGTGTATGTTGTTATTTTCTTTTGTGGCCTTTACACATCAACCTCAGCGGCGGCTTCCATCTTAAACTTATCCATAGCGGCGCGGGCCTCGGGAACGTTGATCTTGTTGGTGTTCTTACTGGACATAACAGTTTCTCCTTTTCAATCTCTTACATGTGTGGGTCACTTGGGTATCGCAAGCATAGTTTGACACGAAAAGGATCGGCTATGCGGAAATAAAAACGGTAAAATCTGTGTTTTTCTCAATTTTCGCCAGTATTATGCCCGGCACCGTTATTTAAAAGGATCTGGACCGCATTTTTATCGCAGGCCGGCAAACGGTATCTTCTGGTTCGTTTTGTCATTGCTTTCGTAAAAAATCACGGGGACTGCTTTTTAAGCAGTCCCCGTGTTGGGTTATTCAGCAGTATTTGCCATCGAGGCGATATAGTCCTCGTAGGTGCCAAGGCGGTCGGTCAGCTTGCCGTCCTCCAGCACCATAATGCGGTTGGCGATGGTCTGCACGAACTCGTGGTCATGGCTGGAAAACAGCACCACGCCCTTAAAGTCCATCAGGCCGTTGTTGACGGCGGTGATGGATTCCAGATCCAGATGGTTGGTGGGCTGATCCAGCACCAGCACGTTAGAACCGTAGAGCATCATGCGGGAGAGCATACACCGGACCTTCTCACCGCCGGAGAGGACCTTCACCGGCTTGAACACATCGTCGCCGGAAAACAGCATCCGACCCAGGAAGGCCCGCTTGAAGGACTCGGTGTTGGCCTCCGGGATCTTGGGGGTAAACTGGGCCAGCCAATCCACCAGATTCAAATCGCAGTCGTTGAAGAAAGCGGAGTTATCCAGCGGGAAATAGCTGGTGGTAATGGTGGTGCCCCACTTGTAGGTGCCCTCGTCCGGCTCCATCTCGCCCATGACGATCTTGAACAGGGTGGTCTTGGCGATCTCATCCTCGCCTACAAAGGCGATCTTGTCTCCCTTGTTCACCCGGAAGGACACGTTATCCAGCACCTTGCGGCCGTCCAGCGTCTTGGAGATGCCCTCCACCGCCAGGATCTCCTTGCCGCACTCCCGCTCCATGGTAAAGCCCACGAAGGGATACCGCCGGGAGGAGGCGGGCATTTCCTCTACCGTCAGCTTGTCCAGCAGCTTGCGGCGGGCCGTGGCCTGCTTGCTCTTGGATTTGTTGGCGGAGAAGCGCTGGATGAACAGCTGCAATTCCTTGATCTTTTCCTCGTTTTTCCGGTTCTGGTCCTTCATCATCCGCTGGACCATCTGGCTGGACTCGTACCAGAACTCATAGTTGCCCACATACATCTTGATATGGCCGTAGTCCACGTCCACGATGTTGGTGCAGACGGTGTTCAGGAAGTGACGGTCATGGCTCACCACAAGGATCAGGCTTTCGCAATCCATCAGGAAGTCCTCAAGCCACTCGATGGCCTGAATGTCCAGATGGTTGGTAGGCTCGTCCAGCAGGATGATGTCCGGCTTGCCGAACAGCGCCTGAGCCAGCAGCACCTTCACCTTTTCCTTGGCGGTCAGGCTGGACATTTCGCTGTACAGAATATCGTTGGAGAGGCCAAGGCCCTGAATGAGCCGGGACACGTCGGATTCGGCCTCCCAGCCGCCCATTTCGGCAAATTCGGCCTCCAGCTCGCTGGCCTTCACGCCGTCCTCGTCGGTGAAGTCCTCCTTTTCATAGAGGGCGTCCTTCTCCTTCATCACGTCATAGAGGCGCTGGTTGCCCATCATCACCGTGTCCAGCACGGTGTAGGCGTCATACTGGAAATGGTCCTGCTTCAGAATGGACATCCGCTCTTCCTTGGGGATGATGACCTCGCCCGTGGTGGGCTCCAGATCCCCGGAGAGGATGCGGAGGAAGGTGGACTTGCCGGCGCCGTTGGCGCCGATGATGCCGTAGCAGTTGCCGGGAACGAACTTCAGCTCCACGTCCTTGAACAGGGTCTGGCCGCTGAAGTTCATGCTTACATTGTTGACTGTGATCATGTCGGTATCCTTTCATCACGGAGTCTGCGGTTTTCCCGCAGGCTCCTTTTATTATCCGTCATAGCCGGGCAGCGGTCCAAACGGCAACCAGTTCCCCGCCGCATAAAAAAGCGACGGCCAAACGGTCGTCACAGAACATTGCGCTGCCCAAAACTGGTACTATTATGTTGCTTTTTCTCTCTTTTGTCAAGTATTCTTCTGCATTTGTATAGAAACATACTGACATTTCTTGAGACTGTCAATAAAGCGGTAAATTCTCCGCGACGGTAAGGAAGGGTGTGCGCGGGAAACCCAAGAAGGGTGTCCTGCGCCATTGAAATCCTAAGTTTTCAGAACTTTTATAAAGTTCTAAAAACTTGTTCAGCGGGACGAAAAGGCTTTTTCGACACGCTGATTTCCTTTTTCATGCCGCTCTCCCGGCGTTTTTTCCTTGAAAGCCCCTTGACAATTTGGTTTACACATTGTAGACCGCAAGTAGAAGGTCTACATGCAGTAAACCTCGGAGGTGAACCTATGAGCGATTTGAAAATGGGGCCGGTGGAGACCCGGTTCGCGGAGATCATCTGGGACAGGGAGCCGGTGGGCTCCACGGAGTTGGTCCGACTGGCGGAGGAGGCCCTTGGTTGGAAAAAGTCCACCACCTACACCGTTCTGAAACGGCTGTGTGACCGGGGCATCTTCCAAAACGAGGGCGGCACCGTCACCAGCCGGCTGTCCCGGGCGGACTATGACACCGCCCAGAGCCAGCAATTCGTGGAGGAAAGCTTTTCCGGCTCCCTGCCCGCGTTTATCACGGCGTTTACCCGGCGAAAAAAGCTGACGGAGGACGAAATCGCGGAGCTGCAAAAGCTGATCGATCAGAACAGGAGGTAGCGTATGGGCGAGTTTGTAATGCACCGGCTGTTTCCCATC
>ULTR01044324.1_pt1 | contig 17137 bp, 22 predicted proteins | sample 1957781 | NCBI WGS metagenome assembly ULTR01 (sample SAMEA4835739, study PRJEB28245) | human gut metagenome | biome: gut microbiome; material: fecal sample | place: Denmark | collected 2008 | reverse complement strand
GTTCCGCCCGCCACGCAGTTGATTGCGCCCTCGGGATGAATCCCGACGAGCGTGTCGTTTGCCGCCCAGACGCCATGAGCGAAGAGGCGGCGCATTCTTTCAATTATCTTTTTCATTGCGATTGTTCCTTTTGTTGAGTTTAAGATTCAAAAGCCAATTTGTACTGCTCGGGCATTTCTCGCTTGGCGCGCATGGTAGCGTCAAAATGGCTAATGCCTTCCGCCTCGTACTTGGCGACGAGCCCGTTGAAAGCCGCTTTGGCGCTTGCCTTGGCGTCTCCCTGCTTGAGCCCGTCGGTTTCCGCCTTTGTTTCAACCACCACAGGCAGAGCCTCGATTTCGTTGGCGGCTGCTACAAAATTGCTCGCTCTCTTCAGGCTGTCCATGCGCGCGGCGCGGTCGGCTTCCGTGAGCTTTCCGGCCTTTATAGCGGCGTTTACCACAATTTCTGCGGCCGCAGCTCTGTCGTTTGCCGCAGCTGCCTTAGCTTCTGCGAGCTTTTTTTCCGCTTCCGCCTGTGCCGTTTCCGCAGCTTCGGTCTTTTCGGCCCCGTCCAAAACGGCTTTTAACTTGGCCTTAATTTCGTCTTCTGAAGGCGCGCCCTCCGACTTGTCGATATACTTTTGGGCGACCTCCTCGGAATAGCCCAAAAGTTTTAGCAACTCTTTTATCATGTCATTTTCCTTTGTTTGATTTTCAGTTAAAGTTTCCCCTTCGATGGAATTTGCCGCGGCGGTTGCAGGAATGTTTGGAGTTTGGGTCAAGCCCAACGATGCAAGAAATATAGGTCGATATACGCCCTTTGAAAGGGGCCTCATCAGCCAGAATGGCGAAAAGCGCAAACCGTGCGGCAAAAGCCCAAAGTCCGGTTGCCAATCTATCTTTGCCACCAGGCCTTCCGGAGATTTTGCAAGGTCCGCCACTTTGCCGTACACGGACTTATCGAGATGTTTCGATGAAATGCCTGGCCTGCCATCGTCGCCCACGTCTGGATGCCCGAGATGGACGGGAATTGTCGTCCCGAAACCGGCAGCGCGTTTCAGGCGTGCCCAAATGGATTTGTACTTGTCGATTATCTCGTCCGCGCTCCGCTCGTCGAAACGCTGAACCCCGACGCGGTGGCTGAAGTTTCCATACGGAGCTACCAGATACCAGCCGTCGCCGTCGTTTGCCGCGCAAACCAGATCCGTATCCTGAACCACATATTCAAATCCATCGGACTCGTTCGCCGCCCAGGCGCAAGGTGCGCCCGCCATTGAAGGGGCAAGCCCCTTACGCGATTGCTTCGCAATGTCGCTATCCCCGTCGCGCTTTGCAACCCCGTTGCAAAACGCCAAAAACCCATTGCAAAATCGTTTTCTTGCATTTTTGGGGCGATTGCCCGCGCCGCGGATTTTAAGGGCTAAAAACGCCAAAATTCGGCTTGGTTTATTTTTCATTTGAAATTCTCCTCTCTAAAATCTTCATCATGGCCTCCGCTTCGGCATCGCCGCCGTCAAAGTAGTTGCTAATATTTCTTTGCAAATTGGCGAGGGCGTCTGCGCGCTGCGAGGCGTCGTCCATAGCCTCTATACGGTCGAGCTCGGCAAGGAGGGCTTGTTTCTTTTCGGTGCTCATGGCGCGGGAAAGCTCGTCTATGTCGCTTTCGGCGTCGTTTGCGCCAAAGGCGGAATCTTGAAGCATCGGCGTCTGCGATTTCTCGATTACGGCTTCGCCCTCGTCGGGCGCGGCGACTCCGCTCGCCTCGCGCCACGCCTTTTGCGATACGGGCACACCCCTGTCCGCCGTCATCCCGAGAATTTCAAGCGCGGCCTTTTTGTCGGAACGGTCGGTGCGCTGGAATTGCAGATATGCGGCAGGCTCTACGTTTCCGAAGTAATAGCGGATTACAAAACGTGATACGGTATTCGCCAAAGTCTCCTCGATTAGTAGGCAGTCGTCGTCCTCGAGCATTGCCGACGATTCTCCTTGTAGGCTGGCCCCCGCACCGTCCTGTGAGGACATCGTTGCAAGGTCGCTACCAAGCCACATTGTGATTACAAGGCGTGTAAGGTGGTCTATTATTTCCTTGAAAGGCGCGTTCTGGCCGGAAGCCTGCAAGAGCGTTAGAGTATCGGCGTTGCCGGTCATCAGGCTCGATTCGTTGTCGATGTTCGCGAGGGCGGAGGCCATGGCTTCCCACTTTTCGGAATGGGCGGGCTCGTCTGTTTTTAGCCAGGCCAAAGCTGAACCAAAGCGGCGCGAGAATACGAGCCAGTCGGCAAGGCTCATCTGTTTCATTAGATAATAAACCGAGCAGGCCGACATAAGCGGATAATCAGTTGCGGAGATAAGCCACTTGTCCGGCTTCAATTCGTCGCCAAATACGGCATTTGGCGAGCGCAAGAGGCGCAATTTGCCCACGGTGTCTTCAAAGAAGAAAAGCGGCACAAACTTAAAATTCGCGCGTAGTGTGCGCTCTTGCGGATTAGGGCTCCAAACGATTTCATGCACGGAGTATTTCTTGCCGATACAATCGAGCATGGCCTCTACAAGGCGCGAAAATCCGCCCGTGCGGTGCTTGTCGCAGGCGTGCGTCCACGATATGTTGTTGTAGAAGTCCTCGAGTATTGAGGCGTGCTCCTTGGCCGTGTCCTCGGATGCGTTGCCGAACGGAACGATATTCCAGGCAAGGCGCGATACGCTCTTGCGCCGCTTGGCGCGCACGGTGGAGACAATCCCGTCGCACTCCTCGACTTCCTCCCAAATGCGCGCGGCCTTCGACATATAGCCCGTCTTGAAGGCGTCGTTTGCAGCGCGCAGCGTCTGCGGCCGCAAGCCAAGCAAAGGATTGTAGCGCGAACGCTTCTCCCACAAAATTCTCTCGTCAGTGATTTCAGATTTCATTTAAAAAAGCCTCCTGTCGCTGCGCCGCGCGATTGGAATGAAATACGACTCCGCAGGTTTTGCTCCGGCATAATATCCAAGAGCCGCGCCCCAGAAGCGGTCTCCGTGTCCGAGGGCTTCGGTGCGCTCTGCGTCGAAGCGAACGGCTCCGGAGCTCGTTATCTCCTTCTTTATGCTGCGAAAATCGGCGCGGGTGTCTTTATCATCGGCAATGCGTATATTGCGATCTTCAAAAGCGGCGCGCAGCTTGTATGCCATGTCGGCCTTGACGGCGTTCGTGAATGCGACCGCTTCAATGCGGTATTTTCCGAAGCGTTCCTGCATGCGTTCTGCGAACTGCGCACCGATGCCCGTGGAATCAACGCAACAGCGGCGCATATTCGGCATCGCAAGAATTGGATAAATCTCCTCCTCCTGCGCCGAGAACTTCATATTTTGCAAGACTTTCAACAGCCTTTGGAAATAGATATTGCCCACTTTTTCCCACACCCAGCAGGTGGTGCGGTCATGCTTGTGTCCTACGTCTATGCCCACATAAAGGTCTTCACACTCGGAGAGCGGCTTCTGCCAGTTTTCTGAAAGACCGTATGTCACGCCGTCGTACAAATCCGACGTGATAAACACGCTCGATTCGTCCGCAGGCTCGCACATATACTCTTGAAGGAAGCTCTCCTCGTCGGCACACTGGTCTTTGACGTAATCAAAATACGCCGCCTCGTCCATTTCTTGGCGTTCGTCGCCTTCGGGCAGCTTTTGTTGGAGAGTCCAAAGGAAACCATCGTCAAGCGCGTCTTGGAGGCTTACCCTGTGCAAGGAAATCCGCTTTTTGTTTTCGCCGTAGCGCGCTTCTTGGACAAGTTTGTTGAAGAAGTTATGCGCCCCACGATGGGTGGAGACTATTGCCATCTGCCCGCCCCATGTAATACCAGGTAATGCGATTGAGTAAAGAACCTGCGGATTCTGGTGCAGCGCAAATTCGTCAAGCACGCGCGTGCCGCGTTTGCCTGCCTGCGCATCGGGATTGGAGGACATTGAGTGCGCAACAGTACCGTTAGCAAAAGACATTTCAAAGGCCGTGACGGAGCGCGCCTCGTCTATTTTATAGACCCTCTCGCCGATTTCGGAGGCGGCAATGTTTAAAAGCCCCGCAAACTTCCTGCAATCCTGCAAGAAGAGCCGCGCCTGTATTTCGTCGCGGGAGGAAATCCACGAGTCGAGCTTGACGGCCTTGCGCGACTGCTGGCGCACTATGTCGTAGGCCGTCGCCCACGAAAAGCCTATCTGGCGGGATTTTTCCACGAGCTTTATGCGCGAGCGGTCTTGAATCCACCGCCACTGGTACGGCAAAAAGATTCCCATCTCGAGCTGAGGCTTGTTCTTGGCTTTGACTGTGCGGATTTCCTTCAAATTACAAACTCCCTATCTGGGCTTCGAGCTTCGCAAGGGCTTCGTCGGAAAGGCCGGCGCCGCTGCGTATATCTTCTATTGCTTTTTTCTTCGCCGCTTCGCGCTCGGCTTCTTTGCGTTCCCACTCGGCCTTTTCACGGGCGAGTTCGGCGAGCTTTGCCTCTAAGAGTTTCAGCTTGCCTTCCGACTCGCGGTTGGCGCGCACTTGCGCCGTAAGCCGCGCGGAGGAGAGCACCAAGTCGTGCAGCTTGCCGTCTATCTCGTCGCCGTCCTTGAGTTCGCGCAGCTTGCGCCACAAAAGCTCGTCGAGCTTCTTCTTGTTGGCAGCCCCGAAGTCGTTCCCGTCCTCTACGACTCGGCGGGCGGCTTCGCCTTCCGCGCGCATCTCGGTGAGGCCCACTTCGCATTCCCACGCCTTCGCCTTCCAGTCGGATACCGAACGGATTCCAGGCGGTTCCTTTTCCGGAAACAGTTCTCCTATGGCGGAAAGAATCTGCTCCGCCGTCGGGTTGTTCCACCGTTCGAGGAGGTATTCCACGAGTCTCGCGCGCTCCCTGCGGGAGAGCTTCGAGTCTATCCATGTACGCGTCAGGGCCATCTTTATGCGTTTATGGAGTCGAGGTATTCCACGCCGGCGTCCGTGATGCGCCACGCGCGGGTCAGCTTTGAAATACCCGTCCGTGTTTCCTCCGCATAGCCTTTGGCACAAAGCCATTCGAGGTTCTCGACAAATTCGGCGTCGGCGTTTTTAAAAGCCCGCAGTTCGGCCAAGTTCGCGATTTCGCGCAGGGTGAGCCCGTGGCGCGCAGCTTCCAAAATCAGCAACAGCACGCGGCGCAGTTGTTCTTTTTCGCAGAGAGTCATTGTTCGTGTCGGTTTTGGCGCGAAAGCATTTCGCGTATCAGGTAAAGCTCTTTGGTTTGCAGCTCGTTTTCCTTCTTTATGGAGGCGAGCTCGTTTTCTACATGCGCAAGCCGCGTGTAGATTTCCTTGCGGCTGTTGGCAGAGTGGCCGCTCATGGATGCGAGCCGTTCGTTCATTTCGCGGTCGATTTTCTCGTGGGCGTCGAGATTGGCTTGGCAGAGATGTTCGCAGTCCTTCACGTGGCGGTATTTTTCCGTTGCGGGCGGATTCGAGGAGAGTTTCTGCCTGATCGAGAGCGCGAGGTTTACACACCACAATACCGACGGAAGCGCGAATATCGCGCCGACAAGCCATACAAGCCCGCGCTCGTCAATCGTTCCGGCGGCAGTCGCAAAAAGCGCGCAAACTTCCCACGTCATTGCCGTTCGAGCTCCAGTTCGAGGTTGTTGATAGTCGTGAGGGCGTCCTCCACCCATTCTGGGGCGGATGTCGCGGCGTCTTCGAAGTCGGGGCGCGCGATAAGGCGGGCGGCGTTGTCGTAGCGCACATGCGTCTGGCAGGCGGTAAGCATGCAGGCTGCGGCGGCGGCAAGAAGAACCCTAAACATTCGTCCCCCCTTTTCGCGCGGCCTCCAACGCGGCCTTTACGGCTTTGTTTTTCTCCCGCCAGCGTTTTACGGCGTCGGCGACGTTCGCCGACTGCGACGCCTCCAAAGCCACGCCGACCAGCTCGCGCACGGCCGGAATCGCCTTGAACAGGGCCGCAAGAAGGGTGATTATCGCCGACGCCGCCATACGTTTACTTTCCGAAACGGACTGAGCACCAGCTAAGTAGCTTGTACCACCATGCGTCCTTCGAGTTCGGGAAGAAGGAGAGAACCGCGTTGATTATTGCGATTACCGCGGCGAGCACATATCCCCATGCGCCGGAGTCGCCGGCGGCGGAATCGGCCGCGCCCGTTTCCTGCGCGAATGCGACCCCGCAAAATGCGAAGAGCGCAAACAGAACCATAGTCAGATACTTTTTCATTTATTTCCTTTCGATTGGGTTAAGATACCTTGCGCGAACCCACCACGACAGAAGTGCGTCCGCGCTTTATGGAAATGGGCGTTTTCCAGTCAGTAGATGATTTGCCCGCATTGCGCTTACGGGCGGGCTTGGAGGCCGCTGCCTCCAATGCGCACTCTTTGAGAAGCGCGGCAATGGCGTCGATTTCCGCCAAGAGCGGCATAACAGCCTTGCGGAGCTCTTCGCCGACTATGCGCGCGACTTGATTTTCAAAATCGGCGGATACCTGCGCCGTGCGGACAGTGTTGTCTAACTCCGCATCGCCATTTGCGCAGGTATCCTTTTGGGATATTAAATTTTGACGCGCAGCAGTGCCATTGCCTTGCCGCGCGGACGCTTTGGGTTTTGCAGACGTTGAAACGCCGCCACGGACGACTTGCGCGTCACTGCCGCCCTGTAGCACAGCATGATATGAAGAAAGTATTGAGCGAAGTTCCCCGAGGAGTTCGGTGGAGATTTCATAAACCTTCCCGTCGCCTGCATCGAAAATTCCCGAGCCTTCCGCGAGCGCGGCGTCGATTTCGGCAATCTTTGCGGGAATTTCAGCGCGTCGAAACGTCACGCGGAAGCTCGCGTTAAAGTCGCCTGCCCCTACGGCCCAAAAGGCTACGCGCACATAGGCGGCGTTGACTCCCTTTTCCGCAAGCGCGTAAATTCTCGGATACCCTGATACGCTTTTTGATTGACTCTTCTGGCCTGCTTTTTGCATAACGCAGGCAGATTATCACGTTTCCCAAATCATGAAAACGTCGCCATTGGGAACGTTGGTTGCTTATCCGGAAAAGGTGTTTTTTCCGGATTTTTTTGTAGGCAAGACGCCTTTTCTGGGCACAAAAAAACGCATTTGCATAAACAAATGCGGATGGATTTTAATACTCAATGAACCTACGCGCTAAATCTTATATTATGGGAATAATTTTTCTTTGATACAAAGAGCTCCGTTCCTACCGTATGTTTGTTTGCGCTATATCCCAAATTGAATGTGAAGTGCAGATTTTTACTATATATGTCGTGAATAAGCGGATCATTGTCATATGTCATAATCCAGTCACATGTTAGATTTTCCGCGATACAACGCCCCAGTTCCCTGTGGTCTTCTTCTTTATAGAAATTCGTATATAGAGATTTCCCTTTCTTCACATAAGGCGGATCAAAATTGATAAAAATGTCATTTTGGCGATTTGACAATATATCTTCGATGAAACATTTGGCGTCCAAATTGTATATTTCAATATGGTCACGAAATTTTGATATTTCAGAAATAATACAAGCCAGACGTTTTTTCGGGAAACGGCAGTCTAACTTATATTTGCCATTCTGATTTATCCCGCCAATCGGGCCGCCTTTGATCACGCCGGAAAAATTAGTGCGGTTTAAAAACAGGGTGGAAAATGCGACATTGAGCCAGGAACGCCTGTCGCATTTTTCGTAAATAGTTCGCTGCTTTTTCCATTCCTCAATGGTAATCGGAGTCGAATATATTTTTTCGATGAGGTCTTCAGAACGGTAAAAAACAGACTTCCAAAATGCGTATATATGAAAGTCTATGTCGTTTATTACCGCTCTTGAAATAATCCCGTTTTTCAAAAGCGCTACGCCTACGGCAAACCCCCCGGCGAATGGCTCAACATAAATTCTATCTGCCAGACGATTTGCCCGTATGATATATTCGATTTTTTCATACATTTGACCCTTGCCGCCGGGATACCTCAATGGAGATAGCATATTCATACATTATAAAAAATATATACGGACTTCCTTTGGCCAGCAAATTTTTTACAATTTTGAAGTATCAAGTTCGGCAATCAAGTCGGCCTCTTCCCTCAACAAAAACTCTATTATGGGAATAAGGTTGTCACATTCTTTTTTCGTGTCGCGATCAGATATTTTACTGTTATAATTATGGATAACCTGATTCATTCCATCCAAATCAAATTTATTCAAAGCGTTTTTTATCCCCTTATTTTTTACGATGGCAGTAAAATTCGTTTTGAGCAACGTGAAGTTCGTATATGGATGTTTTCCGTTTGGCTTAGCATTTTTTAGAGACTTTGAGTCGATCAATAATATATCCTTGCCAGAGGCATCGCTGTAACGGGTATTTTCTACCACATACTTCAATACATTTTCAAAAACGACCCTAACAAAAGCATATTTTGCATTTGGAGAGCTTTTCCCATCCAATTTGTATAATTCATCGATAATCTTTTTGATATTTGGGGGAAGCTGCTTGCGTTTTGGATGTGGACCTGTCTGTACACTGCCGCGTTTTGATACCGAAACTGCTCCAAGCGTCTTTGCTTGCGATTTTACGGGAATTGCAGGCGTATCAATGTGGCTGCCGGCTTGGGGTTCGCTGTTTTCTGTATCGCCTTTGTCTTGAGACGAATCTTCGGAATCAGAATTTGAAGGTGTTAATCCAAAATTCTCAGATAGATATTCTTCTTTTTTATCACTGTAGATATCTTTCGCGGTCAGATTATTGCGGTTTGTATATTCTATCAGGGCAGAGAGGAACCCTTTGAAAGAATTTTCATTCAAAATTTTCACTTCATTTTTCGAGAAGTAAAAACCGCAATACTTTTTTAAAAGTTCCGCTGGAGCAAAAAATCGTTCAAGAATAGCTGATTTTTTGTCGTTTTCCAGAAAATCGTATAATCTCTTTCCCATGCCAATGTTTTCTGCAGCAGAATACACGGAAGAAAGTTTTAATAAGAAGGGAGATTGATCTACTTTTCCCTTATCAAACATCATTTTCGCATATTTTGCCTGCGCAAGCCGCGACCATCCTCTTATTACTTCACTTGTATGCCTCTGGCGTATTCTTTCATCAAGAGCATTTTCATCTGTATAAATAAGGCACGGCAATTCATCCAGTTTTAGTTGGTTCTTTTTATTGCCAAAGAACTTTTCAGGATCTGCGAGTGCCTTTACCGCCGACAAACGCCTATTCCCCTCCCTAACAATGTACTTTCCTCCTTCGGAAGAGAAAACCCACAATGCTTCATCTATATGAAAATATCCTAAATCAAGTATAGAATCGGCAATTTCATATGCCTTTTCATGGTTTAACATATACCGGATCAGAACATCCTCTGCAGGATTTTCGCCAAACATTTCAACAAACCTTGGATTTGTCTTATCCAGCAATAAGTCGGATACTTTTATGTTCTTGGATTCATATGGGGGTGTTTTTGGCGTTACCATGTCTATCCTTTCAATGTTGAGTGCAATTAATAATTCATCTTTTTTATGAAGAATTATGCCGTATTATCTTTAAAATTCAATAAAATAAGCAATTCCCTACTCTTCTTCCTCTTCCGGCTTATCGTTCGCGGCGGCGACGCGGTTCTTCCAGACGAGCGAGCGGATTTCGTAGCGGGCGCGCGCTGGGGAACTGAACATACCGTACAGGGCGCGCAGATGTTCCAGGGCTTCGGGGGAGTTCAGGCCGCGCATTTCGGCGTCCAACATCCCGAGAATGAAACAGCCCATGTCGAAACCCTCGTACATGACCTCAATCCGCTCCATATCCTCGCTTAGGAGCACTCCTATATTCAGCAAATTTTTGTCTCTTTCGTCCATTTTGGCCTTTCAAATGTGCAAGTATTTGCATTTTTGGTTTGTTGATTGTTAGTTAGTTGCGATTTTAAGTGTAAGCCCTTTTTTTCTATATTTCACAGATTGTTAGTTGTTTCAAGTATAACCGCGCTTACAGTTAGTTAAAATTTTTTTATAACGCCGATTAGCGATTTTTTTAAGTCTTCAAGCCGTTTTTCTGCCACGTCCGCGCGTTCTTTATAAATAGCAACTGCTTGATTGGGCTTTCCATCGTCATCTTCGCCAGTCAATAGCCATTCCATTGAACAACCAAAGAATTTTGCGAGCGTGTATAGTTCTATTCCACCTGGAATGCTACGTCCACTCTTCCAATGAACCAAAGCTGTGGAGGTAAAGCCCAATTTCGTTGCAATTTCATTCTGTTTCATCCCGCTCGTTTCCATTAATTCACGTAGCCGGAGAGAAAATTTACCAAATGTTAAATTTTTTTCTTGCATTTTTTACCTATTGTTTATAATCGCGCTTACAATAATTAAAAATTGGTAATCAAATCGCAATCCTAAATGCCAAAAGAAACAATATTAAAACGTAAACTTTGCGAAAAGAAAATCAGCTATCGCCGTGCAGCTCCTGCGCTTGGCGTTCACTGGACTCATTTATACAAGGTCGTCAACGGTTATCGCAAATCAAAGAGCTTATCGCTTCGGATACTTCAACTGTGCGACGGCATTATCCCGTTGCCGCCAAAACCCGTGCGCGCTTCCCGTGCCGCAAGGAGGGGGAGATAATGAAGCTTGAATATGAAATTTCAACGGTTCTTGGAGCCCTTAGTGGGTTTGGGTGTTTTCTTCTTAGCCACTTCTGTTGCGAACAATTCGCAATAAACGTCTGCGACAAGGTCATCGAGCGTATAAATAATAGTGTAAGTTTCCCCCATTTCATTCCTGAGTCCTCCACCATTGCTCGAAACGAACCCAATTTTACAGAGATAGTCAATTTCGGTACTCTCGCGATCGAGGAGGGTTTTGAGGTCGCCATTGACGAAAATCGGATTCTTTTTCGCGATAAGTCTTCCGATTGCCCTACGGTGCGCAGGCTTGAGAAGTCTGATTTTTCGGGCAATCGCGCGTCTTTTATCTCTTTCCCTCATTTTCCGCATTATTCTAAGACTATGAACTTTTGCTTAACTGCCAATACAACCACCGATTATAGCGCTCAAAAGGGAAACTAATGCAGTAATCCAATCCATGTTCATTAAAAGACAATGAATAATAGCGTATTAATCAATCTGATTTTTTAACAATACAACAAAAAGGCAAAGGATGAAAAAACAAAAACCGTGGCACAAGGGATTTGTCGAAAGGCAATTCAGGCGCGTTATTGTATCGATAGACTACGACCCGAGCCCGTATTACGGCGACTGCAAAAAGTGCGAATGGAAGGCCGGAGAACATGTGACCGCCTTTTTTAAGACGCAAGGGCTGTGGGAAGAAATCACGGCGGATTTCTGCCGCAAGTGGAGCTCTGTATTTTTGGAACTTGTGCGCGCCGACATCCGGAGGTTTTCAGAGGGAACTTTGACAATTAAGGATACCTCCGCAGATCCTCTATGGGAGGAGCGCAACGGTAAGATAGATGCCATAGCCGACTTCACGCTCGTAAAAGTGAAATAATAATGTCCGGCGACACCCGACAGCTTTCGTTCCCGTTTTACTCCCTCGATTTTCCTGAGCGTTGGACGCTGAAAGTCGGGGAGGTGGCGGAGCGTCTCGGCGTGTCGGAACAGCACATATTGAACCTAATAGACGAGGGCGAATTCGGCAGCCTGAACCTCGCGCCAGGCCGGACGCGGAAACTCGTGCGGATTCCTGTGGAAGCCTATCGGGATTTTGTTTTGCGAGCCTATTCCGGAGACCTCCGCGCAAAGTTCCTGCGCGCTCTGCCGCGCGCCTCCCTCGTGGCGATTCACCACGATATTTTGCAAATCCTTAACGACAAATCCTGGCTCGACCAGTAAACAACTATGAAGAAATCTCAAAAATCCACTGAATTAACCCCGCTCGAAACGGCCTTGCAAAAGCAGTTCAAAGCCGATGCGGACATTGTCCGCAAAGCGTTTGACCTTGTGGAAGAGAACCGCGCGGCATTTGCCGCAAACGCCCTGAAATTCGGTCTGTGCGCACTTGCCGCAAAGTCCATAGTCGGCCACGGCAATTTCGGGAAATGGTTATCGGAAGCATTGTCCGACAGCGGGAATGCGCGCCCGATGGCGGAACGTACCGCCAAAGACTATATAGGCCTTGCAAAAATATTTGTAGAAAAGTTCTCGGCAGCGGACAAACTTTCCGGCCACCTCGCCGAGGCGGTTGAACTTTTTAAAGGACAATTTGATTCAAGTTTTGACATAGGAATCGTCCTATCAAATGCGAAGCAGACGGAATTCCTTATAAATTCCACCGTCCGCGGCATGACATTGACTCAGCTTCGCCAGCTTTTGCGCGAGGGCGCGGAGCGCGCCTACTCGGACGAACAGGTGGAGCAGTCAAAGCCCCAGCCCAAAAATAATCTTCGCGGTCTTCAGGGCGGAGATAGCAGCGGCGGACAGATGACGTTTTTCGACGAGCTCTTCGACGAGGTGCGGGCAACGATAGAGATAAAACGCGAGAACGACCCGCGCTTTTTACAGCTATCTAAAGAGGAGATGGGCGACCTCGGCAACTATCTGATCGAACAGGGCAAGGCCATACTTAACCTCGCCAAGGAAAAGAGGGATTAAAATGTCGGATCACTTCCTGTCGGTCTCGCAAAAATTGCCGCCCAAGCCGTTCGGTATAGCCGCCCACGAGCAGCTTGAATTCGTCCGCCTACCCAAAGGAGAACAGGTGCGCGTCATAGACTTGCTCGGGGCGTTTAGGACGATAGCGGAGTTTGACGGCAAGAAGGGCGAGGCATTTGCCGCAGTAGCTGCGGTCAACGGCGGGCGCAAGGGATTTTCAATCAAGAGCCTCGAACGGCTCTATGCGGCGTATTTAAAAAGCGGCTACGATTGGGGCGTCTTGACGCGCAAATGGCGCGGTTCAAAGCCAGGACAGCCGCATGAGTTCAAAGATTTTATCGTGCGGCTTGCGCTCGAGTGCAAAGGGCGCACCGACGTGATAGGTGGCGTCTGCGATAGGCTTTTTCACGATTTTTGGGCGGCGGGCAAGCCCGTCCCTGGCTACGGCACATTCAAGCAATTCTGGGACGCCACGCAACCGAACAGTCCGTATCCGTCCAAAATACGCGCAAAACGGCCGTTTGTGCCGTCGGGATGGTCGAGGGGCAATATCCAGAAGCTGCTCGCCGCCGCGGCCCCGCGCAAAGGGGCCATGCGCCTCCGCGCCGCCTACGGGGAACTCCGCGCGCACGATGCCGAGGCGCAGGTGCGCCGCGACATGTCCAAACTGAAGCCGCTGCAGCTCGTCACGATGGACGACGTGGAACTCGACATACAGGTGATGTTTAAAATCGGCCCCTACATGCGCCTTAGAACCGCGCAGGCGGTCGTCGCTATGGACGTTGCAAGCCGCATGATAATCGGCTGGGGCGTCCGCCCGATTCTCACCGACAAAGACCTTCCGTACGTTCCCGAAGGCTCGGGGAAGGTATTGACGCGCAAAGACGTCAACGCCGTTTTATTGAGCGCAATTCTAAGATACGGGCTTCCGGCAAACTATCCGATGCGCCTGCTTTTGGAAAACAATTCCGCGCGGCTTAACGAGCTCGACGAGGACATGCTCATGACCATGCTGCCTGGTCGGTTCGTAATAGAAAACACCCGAATGGCCAAGCGCGAGTTCGCCAATTACGGCCTTATCGACAAACACGGCTTCCCCTTTCAAAAAGGATGGTTGGAAAGTTCCTTTAAGCCGCTACACATACGCCTGTGCCACCTTACGGGAGCGACCGCGCCGCGCTTCGACGACCGCCACAGCGTGCATGAAAAGATTGTCGAGTACTGCGAATCGCTCGAAAAGCGCGCCAGCGCAAAAGGCATAGACATGGGCCGCCTGAAATTTCCCGCGCTCACCGAGGAGGAGTTCTTTTTGGTATTCGAAAGAATCGTAAACATTTTCAACAACCGCACAAACCACAAGCTGCAAGGGTTCCGGACAGTCTATGAATGCCTGCTTCCGAACGGCGAGTTCTGCCGCAGGGAGAGCCTTCCGCCGACGCTTTCGGCCGCGGAGCTTGCGGAACTGGATTTTGAAGCCCGTCCGGAAAGCCCGTTTGAACGCTGGACGCGCCTGCGAGCGCAAAACGAGTTCACGCGCGTTGAAACGCCCGCTCTCTATCCGTGCATGTGCGACAAGCGTCTCGTTAAAGTCAGCAACGGCGAAATCAAAACCGAAATATCCTCTTTCCGAAGGGAGCCGCTTTACTTCCGCTCCCCGAAGCTGCGTGAACTCGAAGGCAGGGAACTGATAGCCGCGTTTACGCCCGACCACAAGACGGCGTGGCTCTTCACGAAATCCGAAGGCTTCGTGTGCGGCGCGCCAAGTTGGGACTATGTGGACATTACCGACCAGGAGGCGATCATCCGCCAAAGCGGCATAGTTCACCGCGACCGCATGATTGAAGCCAAAAAGATGAGCGAGCACCTTTCCGAAATCGGCAATACCTACCGCGAAATCCGCGTCCACAACGAAGCCGTTCTGGAGAATAACGCGCAAGTCGGAGAAGCCATGGCGGATGAACATAGAAAGGCGGAAAGGGCCGCCGTCGGCGGCATTGAAAAACGCAACCGCGCCCTGCGAGACGCGCAGGCGGAGAGATTCGCGCGTCAGGCGGCTGCGGCGCGCCAAATCGAGGGCGGAGAAGAAATCTTTTAACACAGCAAAAGGATAAAAAATGGCAAAATCGTTAAACGAGGTTGAGGGGCTGACCGCAAACTACCCCGAAGAAGTGAGGCAGGACGTGCTCGACCTGTACAAGTATATGCTCGACAAGTGCCAGGGCAACCGCAAGGTGCTTGCGGCCAACTTGCAGACGCTCGGCGTCGCCAAGAGCGACAATTACTTTTTCAAACTCTTTTCGGGCGGCTGGATTGAAAAGGGCGTTTTCACCGCCTCAATCGACGCGATAAAAGCGATGGCGAAGGCCGTGCGCGACGCGGAAATAGGCCGCCTTACGAGTGGAATCATTCCCCACACGGAAACGGACATCGTGCGCCTTATGCGAAACGCCATAGACGCCGTGAGGCAGAAGGATAATATTTGCAAATGGCAGTACGTCGTGGGCTCGACCGCGGGACAGAAATCCTATTCTGCGCGCTACTACGCCGCAAGCCGCCCGCAGCGCGACACCTTTTACATGGAAAGCCCCGCGACCTCTAACCTCATGCCGCTTGCAAGCAGAATGTCAAAGTTCCTCGGCTGCCCCGAAAGCGTCGCGACCTACCGCAAGGTTCAGTGGGTGGAGGACAACGCCAAGCCCAACCACTGCTTTATAATCGACAACGCCCAACGCATGTACGACCCGCGCAGGGGAATGACGCAGCCGACTTTCTCGTTCCTGCAAGCCGTGCAAGACATCACCAAGTGCGCAATCGTGCTCATATTCGTGGACGAGGCGACGGGCGAGGGCGACAGCCTCAGCCGCGTGATGAACGGCAAGAGCCGCGGCTTCTTCGACCAGTTTATCGGGCGCGGCGGCGGCGAAGACCAGATTCTGCGCCTGCCGAATTTCAGCAGCGACCGCGACCTGCTCGCATTCGCCAAGGCCGCGGGGTTTAAGTCGGAAAGCGACCGCAGGGCGATTCTGCCGTTTTTGAAATACCTCGACCGCCAGCGCGGCCGCATGCGCATACCGCTTAGGGTGTTGCAGGCTGCGGCGCGCTTTGCGGCCTCGCAAAACAGGGCGGTTGAAGTCGGGGACTTTCTCGCCGAGCTTCCGCCGAGCCTGCCGGATTCGCTGCTACTCAAAGCCGACGAAATGTGGACCCTGCCATGCGCGTAATGAAAAAGCTCGTAAACGCCGCGCGGCGCGCGTTGGGCACGGATTCCGGCCCCGAGATAAGGAAGGCGCGCATATTCCAAACTCCGGAGGGGGTCTGGAAGTTTCAAAGCGGCGCGCAGACATGGGGAAACTACGACACTTACGAGCGCGCGCGCAAAGTGGCGGAAGAATACAACTTCATAAAAACCGAGAAATAGAAAGGAAATCTGACATGGCCAAAATCAAAAACGACGAGGAATTTTTCGCGGTAATAGATTCACTTGCGATGAGCGGCGCAAAAATCGAAACGCTCGAAGCACAGCGCGAAGAAGCAAAAGTGGCGCTACTTGCCGAATGGAGCGCGAAAATCGACGCCGTGAAAAAGCCGCACAACTCCGAATTCAAGCGCGCCAAAGCCTACGCGCTCGACCACCGCACACGGCTACTCGGCAACGCGCAGTCTGCAAAAACAAACGTGGCGTCTTGGGGTTTCAAATTCAATCCCGCAGCCGTCATTCCGGTATTGAAAATCACCGACGCCGCCATGGTCGAACAGCTCCTCGCGCTTCCTGAAAAACGGGGCATGGAGTATCTGAACGCGACCTACAAGCTCGACAAGTCGAAAATCGCCGACGCGCTCGGCAGGGGCGTCAGCTGGATAAAAAAGCTCTTCCAACTGACCCAGACCGAGCAGTTCTTCGCCGACAAAATCAAGGACAACGCACAGCAATGACCTGCAAACCCCTTGAAACACCTCCGCAGTCAGTCCGCAGGAGGTTCGCGCCGCGGGCCAAGAAGCCACTTTCTGCAGCCGACAAAAAGCTGCGCGCCCGCACGTTCAAGTACCTTTCCATGTGGGAGGACATCTACAACAAGTGGGGGTGGACCGACAAATCCGAAGCCGAAAAAAAAGACCTGCGCCACAGTATAAACGTTGATTTATTCGGCAGATACACTCCGCCGAGCCAGCTCACAAACGAGCAGTTCTCCGTTATGCGCTACGCCCTTGAACTTCTCTACAACGAGGGAATCCTCATTTGGTCTGCCGAAATGGCCGCTCTCGCCCGCGAGGAAGGCTTGAGGCGGGTTTACATCTGGTGGATAGAGCACGCGGGCCTTGATGTGAAGGGAATCGAGGAATACGGCGCACCTGAACATTACATCGCCGCAATCGCTCGCGACCGTTTCGGCGGCATATCCGACTGGCGCATACTCGACTCCTACCGTCTCTGGCAGCTCTTCATTACAATCAAAAACCGCGTCAAAGCCGCCCAAAAGCGCGGAGCCTCTCTTTGGGAAAACGCCGAGTCCGAACCCGAAATCTCCGACAACTGCCCGTTCTGATGCAAACCGTCCACGATTACTTACGTGCCCGC
>ULTR01054652.1_pt1 | contig 17181 bp, 10 predicted proteins | sample 1957781 | NCBI WGS metagenome assembly ULTR01 (sample SAMEA4835739, study PRJEB28245) | human gut metagenome | biome: gut microbiome; material: fecal sample | place: Denmark | collected 2008 | reverse complement strand
ATCCGTAGTCAGCTACTCTATTCAGTTGAGCTACGCGACCGTTATTTTGTTTTAACGGGTGCAAAGATACGGACTTTTCCCGAATTAGCAAGCTTTTCACCGACTTTTTTTGTAGAAAATTATTCTATGAACCGATAATTGAATAGTTGTAAACCTATACTTAGTCCGACATTCCACTCCCTTTTCGGTGAGCTATAATGATTTACATATGCAGAGATATCTCCAAAAGGCAATTGACATACAACAGAAATTTCTCCTAAATATTCAAACTTGGAGAAAGCTTTTCCGTAATATGCTTTATTCAACGAGTTTTTTTCGATTGGATAAATAGGCATAAAACCATAAAATTCTCCCCGAAGATGGAACATCTGGCTTAAACGGTAAATAGGCCGAATGCCGGCTCCGACAAATTGATTGGCACGAAAGGCTTCGTTGTAAGTCAATTTGCTATGTAATGTAGGAGAAAACTCTCCAGCTTGCATCATTGTGGCCGTATAGTTCTCGGAGAAGTTTTTGGAGGCATACAGGGCTTTCAAATACCATCCTAAAACCCAATGTTCACTCATATTATGATATTTCTCTTTCATATAAGATAATTGCAGCCAGGAGTGATGATCTTTGTTGTTACTGGTCGTACTTCCTTCGCCCGGATAGAATCGTTCTTTTCCAACGAAAATCTGGGCTACAAGGGCTTCTCTGTATCCACGTGTAGGATATTGTTTGGAATTAAGAGTACTTCCATTAAAACTAATTGATCCACCAAATAAATCATAGCGGCTTTTATCAAATTTGTCATTTCCGAAGTCAATGACACTTTTTTGAAAATATTTATCCTCTATTCTTGCAATTCCTACTCCAAACTCTGCTCGCTTGCTCGAAAGGAAAGGTAATCCAACCTGTAATTTCAAGAAACGTTCGTCTTTCTGGTTAAAGGCCGGTTTGTTATTTCGCGAAAAAAGTTTGTCCTTCTTAAAATAGTCGAAAGTACTGATCGAACCTATAAGACGATACGAGGTAGGAATGGCAGTGGCAAAGTCTATTTTTGCCATAAATTGCACGTTGTTATATACCTTTCCAAGTTGCCCGTCAAGAATAAACTCTTTGGCATAGTAGTTTAAGTCCTGATAACTAAGTCCCAGGTAGATCTGATTCGAATTGGAGGTGGATATGTTACCTCCCAGCCGTACAGCAAAGTTGTTTTCCAGTTTGACTTTTAAATGCAGATCATAGGTGTCATCTTCCGGATTATAAATTGCATGCGGTATGATTTCTGAAATCATTTTATCTGATAGCAATCGAAAATAACCTTGCTTTAAATCTTCATAGGTGAATTCTTTGTTATCCGACTTATGAAATTCTTTCTTCATATATGCCTGTTGTTGTGGATTAGCTCCATCAATGATGATATTTTTAAAACGTAGTTCCGGGAAATTACTACGGTATACCATTCTCCTTAAACGAATATTGTCCAGATTCACACGCCGATGGATACGGCTTTTGATAGAATCCATCATGCTGATGGTTCGATTATATCCTATATCATGTAATTCGTCGATGCGTTGAAAATCCATCAGATTGACGTTGTCATATTTGAACGTCATTAAAATCCCCATAGAGTCCGGAATAGAATAGTCGGTTTTCTGCATCACCATATTCTCAATTTGACTCATGAGGTCATTTTCCTTGGGTTTAGTGGGATTGGTGGATACAACGCTTCCTATAATGACATCCGGATGAAAATCATCTCTCATGACGTCCGTGGGAAAGTTATTATAGATACCTCCATCGTAGGCCAGTACATTGTCTATTTCAATGGGTTTAAACATGAAAGGGAAGCTCATGGAAGCTCTGACGGCATCTCCTAAATCTCCTTCCTTCATGACTAACTGTTTTTTATTGTACACATCGGACGCAATGCAACGGAAAGGAACAAAAAGTTTATCAAAATCTCCCTTACAAGCGGCCGTAGCACGTGCATATAGGTCAACAAACACGAGATTCATTTGAATCGGGTTGACAACACTGGTAGGCAGGAATTGAGGTTTTAAACTCTTCAGTGAATCTTTGAATGAAAAACGAATATTGAAAAATTCGGGAGTGGGAAGATTCTTTTTGAAATGATATACGTATTTCTCTTCCACTTCTCCGGAATACCATCGTTTAAAGTCCTCCGATTTGAGCAGTTCTACCATGTCGTCAGGAGAGTATCCCATGGCATACAAGGAGCCGATAATGGCTCCCATGGAAGTACCAGCAATGTAGTCAATAGGGATGTTGTTTTCTTCCAATGCGCGAATGATGCCGATGTGCGTCATTCCTTTGGCGCCACCACCGCTTAATACAAGTCCTACTTTTTGGGCATGGATAGCCGGGATAATCAGCCATAAAGTAATGAACACTAAAAAAATCTTTCTCATAACCCAAATCAAACAATTGAATTTTTTGTCTATTAAGTGTTCAAATATATACAATACTTTTCAATTAATCGATATTTTGCCGATCGTTTTAAATTGAAAAAGAGCATTACAACGTGTATTTAACGTTGAATGCTCTTTCTTGAAGTATGTGTAATGTTTAAAGGGGCGATATTAAATCAGCTCAATGCTACGTTTTACGAAGTTATTCAAAGCTTCACCTCTTAACATATTGTTTTGAAGTAAGGCCAGATCGATAAGCTGGCGGATAACTTTGTTATTGCTTGCATAGCCGATAAAGATAGCTTCTTTCTTGCTTTTCAGATCATCCCACTTCTTGTCGAGATCGTTTAATTCATCTTTTTCAGCTGTTGGGATGTCTTCTTCCTTTTTATCCTTCTGTTTGTCTTTCAACTCATTACGTTGTTTGTTGACGTTATCCATTTCGGAGAGTATCGGAGCTACTTCTGCTTGACAGGCATTCTCTTCTTCATTCAATACTTGTTTTATCAACTTGTGGTCTGAATTCAGGATCAGATTGAACATGTCAGGCATTTCGCCGTAGAAGCTCATTCCGGCTTGAATATTTGCCATTTCTTTCATACGACGCATATATTCGCTTTGAGTAATCATGACCGGAGCCGAATTTTCTCCCAACGCTTGCGTCATCACATTGAATTCAACCTTATCCATTTTAGGCAATTGGCTCTTGAAGGCTGTTGTGATTGCATCTTGTTTGTTGGCTTCCAGAGTTTCACCTTTCTTGTCTTCTTTTACAATCAGATTGTCAACAACATCACTGTCTACACGGGTGAAACGGGATTTCTCAAGCTTTTGCTCCAACATACTTACCATAGCTACATCTAACTGGCCATCCATGAGCAAGACATTATAGCCTTTATTGGTTGCAGCCTCAATATAGCTGTATTGTTCGTCCTTGTTATTTGCATACAGATAGATTAGATTTCCATCTTTGTCTGTCTGGTTATCTTTAATAAGGGTCTGATATTCCTCGAATGTGTAATGTTTGTCATTTGTATCGGTGAAAAGGGCGAATTTTTGCGCTTTATCATAGAAATCCTCTTGTGTGAGCATTCCATAATTGATAAATATTTTCAAGTCGTTCCACTTTTCTTCAAACTGCTTACGATCATTCTTGAATATAGACTGTAAACGGTCGGAAACTTTCTTGGTGATATAAGTTGAAATCTTCTTCACGTTTGAGTCGCTTTGCAAGTATGAACGGGAAACGTTCAACGGAATATCCGGAGAATCTATTACTCCATGTAACAAAGTCAGGAAGTCCGGCACAATGCCTTCAACAGAGTCTGTTACATATACTTGATTGCAATATAACTGAATCTTGTTCTTATTTAATTCAATATTGCTCTTTACCTTCGGGAAGTAGAGGATACCAGTCAGATGGAATGGATAATCCACATTCAGGTGAATCCAGAAGAGTGGTTCATCAGACATCGGATATAGCTTGCTATAGAATGATTTGTAATCTTCATCCGAAAGTTCGCTAGGTTTGCGTGTCCACAAAGGAGTGGTGTCATTGATTATATTATCTTCAGCCGTTTCTACCTGTTTGCCGTCTTTCCATTCTTTCTTTTTTCCAAATGCAATAGGAACAGGAAGGAAGCTGCAATATTTCTTCAGAAGTTCGGAGATACGTGCTTCTTCGAGGAATTCTTTGCAGTCGTCATCAATGTATAAGATGATATCTGATCCACGGTCGGCTTTTTCTATTTCTTCAATAGTGAATTCAGGGCTGCCATCACAAGTCCATTTTACGGCTTTTGCATCGTCTCTGTATGATTTAGTGATAATCTCCACTTTCTTTGCAACCATAAAGGCAGAGTAGAAGCCAAGTCCGAAATGTCCGATAATGGCATTTGCATCGTTCTTATACTTCTCCAGGAAGTCATTAGCTCCAGAGAAAGCTATTTGATTGATGTACTTCTCTATTTCTTCTGCAGTCAAACCGATACCACGGTCAGAAATGGTAATAGTATCTTTGCCTAATTCAACGTGAACAGTTAAGTCACCCAGTTCACCTTTGAATTCGCCAATAGAAGCAAGCGTATTCAGCTTCTGAGTGGCATCTACCGCATTGGATACTAACTCGCGCAGAAAAATCTCATGGTCACTGTACAAAAACTTTTTAATGATAGGGAAAATGTTTTCTGTTGTAACCCCAATATTACCTTTTTGCATAATACGTATATTTTTTTAGTTTATCTATTGATTAATTTTAATTGATATTTGTCCATACAGAGACAAAAAAAATGCCAGACCCGAAGGGCTGACATTATGGCATATTAAATTATTTTCTTATTCAGGAAATAACTCTATTCCGGAGAAACAACTTTCATCTCCAATTCGCCTTTTTCTTCATTAAGGGTTACTTGAATAGTATCTCCCTCTTTTAAAGACGAGGAAATGATGAGCTCGGATAAACCATCCTCCAGATAGGTTTGAATTGCGCGCTTCAAAGGACGGGCGCCATATTGTATGTCATATCCCTTGCTAGCGATGAATTCTTTCGCCTTATCTTCAATAACAAGCTTGTAACCAATAGATTCTATTCTATCGTACAATCCTTTTAGCTCTATGTCTATAATCTTTGTTATCGCTTCCAGAGAAAGTTGATCAAACGTGATAATCTCATCTACACGATTGATGAATTCAGGCGCGAATGATTTATTTAGAGCTTTTTGTATAACACTTCGCGAGAATTCTTTATCATCCAGGCGGCTTTGTGTCGCAAAACCAACACCACGTCCAAATTCTTTCAGCTGGCGGGTTCCGATATTGGAAGTCATGATAATAACGGTATTTTTGAAATCTACCATTCTGCCATAACTGTCAGTCAGACGACCCTCATCCATTACCTGAAGCAGGATATTGAATACATCCGGATGTGCTTTTTCTATTTCATCAAGCAATACAATAGAGTATGGTTTACGGCGCACTTTTTCTGTCAGCTGGCCACCTTCTTCATATCCTACGTATCCCGGAGGTGCCCCAACCAAGCGTGAAACAGTGAACTTTTCCATATATTCACTCATATCGATACGAATCAGTGCATCGGCAGAACCGAACATATACTTGGCCAACTCTTTTGCTAGGTGAGTTTTACCAACTCCTGTCGGACCTAAGAACATAAACGTGCCAATGGGCTTATTAGGATCTTTGAGTCCTACACGGCTTCGCAAAATGGCTTTGACCAGCTTTTCTATCGCTGTGTCTTGTGCGATGACTTTAGCTTGCAAATCTTCTTTCATACCTGCTAGCTTGATGCCTTCGGCCTGTGCCATTCGTTGTACTGGAATGCCTGACATCATTGAGATAACATTGGCAATTTCTTCTGCATCAACAGTTTGCCTGTTTTCTTTTAGATTGGCTTCCCATTCTTTTTTCATCTCATCCAATTGGATAGAAAGTTCTTTCTCCTTATCACGGAAGCTGGCTGCAAGTTCAAAATTCTGCGATTTTACGGCTTCATTTTTCTTGTTTTTAGCTTCTTCGATCAGCTTTTCCTGTTCTTCTATCTCTTTGGGTACATTGACATTAGTAAGATGTACACGTGAGCCGGCTTCATCTAAAGCATCAATGGCTTTATCAGGGAAATTACGATCTGTGATATAGCGGTCTGTCAGCTTGACACATGCTTCCAATGCTTCATCTGTATAATACACATTGTGATGATCTTCATACTTATCCTTGATATTACGCAAAATCTGCAGAGTTTCGGCAGCAGTAGTCGGTTCTACGATTACTTTTTGGAAACGACGTTCCAATGCGCCATCTTTCTCAATATTCTTACGATATTCATCAAGAGTGGTGGCACCGATACATTGTATTTCTCCTCTTGCCAATGCTGGCTTTAGCATATTGGCGGCATCCATAGAGCCTGCTGCAGAGCCTGCGCCTACAATCGTGTGAATTTCATCAATGAATAATATAACATTCGGATTCTTCTGCAATTCATTGAGAATGGAACGGATACGTTCTTCAAATTGTCCACGGTACTTTCTTTCTGCCACAACATCAGTCATGTCAAGAGCAACGACTCGTTTATCAAACAGGATACGCGAAACCTTTTTCTGAATGATTCTCAATGCAAGACCTTCAACAATCGCTGATTTTCCTACACCGGGTTCACCAATCAGAATTGGGTTATTCTTTTTGCGTCGACTTAATATCTGCGCTAAACGTTCGATTTCTCTTTCTCTGCCCACAACAGGATCCAACCGTCCTTCTTCTGCCGCTTTTGTCATGTCAGTACCGAAATTGTCAAGTACCGGCGTATCATTAGACGGCTTCTTGGAAGCGGTTTGTGCCTGTTGGCGTTCATCCGAACCACCTCTGCCGGAACGAGGAGAAGACATTTCTTCGTCATCCTCATCGTCTTCCGAAAAGCCCATGCCGGAATTGACATCCGGCTGCAATGTAGCTTGCTCCAGTACTTTCACGTAGTTTATATCGTTTGCTTCAAGTACGGAAGCCGCCATATTGTTTTTTTCTCTTAAAATAGCCAATAATACATGTTCTGTATCAGCGATGTTACTTTTCATTCCACGAGCTTCTAAAATACACATTTTTAATATCTTTGCCGCATCATTAGATAACGGCACCTCTGCATCAGGCAATAACATTTCATCAGCTTCTGCCTTCAGCTGAGCTTCAATCTGTTGCTTTATAGCAGCCAGATTGGTGTTGAGTTTAGACAATATCTCGATAGCTTTTCCTTCACCGTCACGGAGTATTCCCAGAAGCAGGTGTTCGGGACCTATATACCTACTTCTCAACCGGTTCGCTTCTTCCTTACTATAGACGATAATGTCGGAAACTCTTTGTGAGAATTGATTATTCATACTTTTTTCCTTTTCTTCTAAGGGTTATTCACTGGCAAATATACGCATTTAATCAAGTTTGTATTGCAATATTTGCTTTATTTCTTATATCTACAAATGGCGTGCCATAAAAACAGTGTATTTGTATTATATATATAAGGTATAACAAATAATAGGCTCTTTTTTACCGATGTTATTTATCTTTCCATATTATATTTATCGTTTTTATCTTTTTATTTTTGTATTTTAAAGTTTGGCGGGTTATCGTCTCGGTCATGATAAAACTTTCTTTCTAAAAACTTTCGTATATCGGGGAAAAGTAGTACTTTAGCGTGGTTTTTCACAAACCGTAGAATGTATAATTAATAATCATTTTAAATGCTTGAACAAGACAGAATTATAAAGATTAACATCGAGGAGGAAATGAAGTCATCGTACATTGACTACTCCATGTCGGTCATCGTTTCGCGTGCCCTTCCGGATGTTAGAGATGGATTTAAGCCTGTTCACCGTAGAATTTTATACGGAATGATGGAATTAGGCAATACTTCAGACAAACCTTATAAAAAGTCAGCGAGAATCGTGGGTGAGGTACTTGGTAAGTATCATCCTCATGGGGATTCTTCTGTTTATTTTGCAATGGTACGTATGGCGCAGGAATGGGCAATGCGTTATCCTTTGGTAGATGGACAGGGAAACTTTGGTTCTGTGGATGGTGATAGCCCTGCTGCTATGCGTTATACAGAAGCTCGTCTCAATAAGTTGGGTGAAGCAATGATGGATGACCTGTATAAGGAAACCGTTGATTTTGAGCCAAACTTTGATAATACGCTGGTGGAACCTAAGGTGATGCCGACGCGTATCCCGAACCTTCTGGTGAACGGAGCATCCGGTATTGCTGTTGGTATGGCTACCAATATGCCTCCTCATAATCTTTCGGAAGTGATTGAAGCATGTGATGCATATATTGATAATCCGGAAATTACGGTAGAGGAACTGATGGAATTTGTTAAAGCACCGGATTTCCCTACTGGCGGATATATATATGGTGTGAGTGGTGTACGCGAAGCATATTTGACAGGTCGCGGACGTGTAATTATGCGTGCGAAAGCTGAAATTGAAAGCGGACAAACACATGACAAGATCGTAATAACAGAGATTCCTTATAATGTAAATAAGGCCGAACTGATTAAATATATTGCTGATCTTGTAAATGATAAGAAGATAGAAGGTATCTCAAATGCCAACGATGAGTCTGACCGTGATGGTATGCGTATTGTTATTGACATAAAACGTGATGCAAATGCAAGTGTAGTGTTGAATAAACTCTATAAAATGACAGCTTTGCAGACCTCTTTTGGTGTTAACAATGTGGCTTTGGTTCATGGACGTCCAAAAACGTTGAATCTAAGAGATTTAATTAAATATTTCATAGAGCATAGACACGAAGTTGTTATTCGTCGTACTCAGTTCGATCTTCGTAAGGCGAAAGAGCGTGCGCACATTCTTGAAGGTTTGATTATTGCTTCAGATAATATTGATGAAGTAATTCGTATCATTCGTGCTGCAAAAACTCCGAATGACGCAATAACAGGCTTGATTGAGCGATTTAACCTGACAGAAATTCAGGCTCGTGCAATTGTAGAAATGCGTTTGCGTCAGTTAACCGGTCTGATGCAGGATCAGCTTCATGCGGAATACGAAGAAATAATGAAGCAGATAGCTTATTTGGAAAGTATTCTGGCTGATGATGAAGTATGTCGTCGGGTAATGAAAGAGGAATTGTTAGAAGTCAAAGCGAAATATGGAGATGTACGTCGCTCTGAAATTGTTTATTCTTCAGAAGAATTTAATCCGGAAGACTTCTATGCAGATGATCAGATGATTATTACAATTTCTCATATGGGTTATATTAAACGTACACCGTTGACCGAATTCCGTGCCCAAAATCGTGGTGGAGTAGGTTCGAAAGGTACGGAAACCCGTGATGAAGACTTTGTAGAGCATATTTATCCTGCTACCATGCACAATACCATGATGTTCTTTACACAAAAGGGTAAGTGTTATTGGCTGAAAGTATATGAAATACCTGAAGGAACGAAGAATTCTAAGGGCCGTGCTATTCAGAACTTGTTGAATATTGATTCGGATGATAATGTAACTGCATACTTGCGTGTGAAGAGTTTAGAGGATTCCGAGTTTATCAATAGCCACTATGTATTATTCTGTACTAAGAAAGGTGTAATAAAGAAGACATTGCTTGAACAGTATTCTCGTCCTCGTCAGAATGGTGTAAATGCTATAACTATCCGCGAAGATGATAGCGTAATTGAAGTTCGTATGACGAATGGAAATAATGAAATCATCATTGCAAACCGCAATGGTCGTGCAATTCGTTTCCATGAGGCAGCAGTTCGTGTAATGGGACGTACAGCAACAGGTGTACGTGGTATTACGTTGGATAATGATGGTCAGGATGAAGTAGTAGGAATGATTTGTATCAAAGATTTGGAGACAGAATCTGTAATGGTAGTTTCCGAACAAGGATATGGTAAACGTTCTGAAATTGAAGACTATCGTAAAACGAACCGTGGAGGTAAGGGTGTGAAGACCATGAATATTACCGAAAAGACAGGTAAGTTGGTAACAATCAAGTCGGTAACTGATGAAAATGACTTGATGATTATCAATAAGTCTGGTATCACTATTCGTTTGAAGGTAGCGGATGTTCGTATAATGGGCCGTGCTACTCAAGGCGTTCGTCTGATAAATCTTGAAAAACGTAACGACCAGATTGGTTCGGTATGTAAGGTTATGACAGAAAGTCTTGAAGATGAAATTCCGGCAGAAGAGGCAGAGGGTACAATCGTGAGTGATCCGAATGCTGATGTTCCTGATATTGATGATGCAGCGGACGTAAATGAAAACGAAAGCAATAACGAAATTGAGGAATAGACATAATATTAATAATTAATCAAACAACAATCATGAAAAGAGTATTATTTTCTATGGTTTTATTGATGGCTGTTAGCTTCTCATTCGCTCAGATGAAGAATGTGAAAGAAGCAAAGAGTATGGCTAATGACGTAAAACCTAATTTTAAGCAGGCTGAACAGCTTATTAAGGAGGCTATGAAGAATCCTGAAACGAAGGATCTTGCTGACACATGGGACGTTGCTGGATTTATTCAGAGACGTATCAACGAGGAGCAAATGAAAAATGCTTTTTTGAAGAAACCGTATGATACATTGAAAGTATACAATAGTATTCTGAAAATGTATGAGTACTATAATAAGTGTGATGAATTAGCGGAAATACCTAATGAAAAGGGAAAAGTTAAAAACAAATATCGGAAGGCTAATGCTTCCAGTATGTTGGCTGAACGTCCTAATTTGATTAATGGTGGTATTCAGTATTTCAACCTGGACAAGAATAAAGAAGCTTTGAAGTTCTTTGCAACCTATGTAGAGTCAGCTTCTTATCCGATGTTAGCTGATAAAGAATTGGCTAAAAACGATACTCTTCTTCCGCAAATTGCTTATTATGCAACATTAGCTGCTGATAGAGTAGGTGATAAAGATGCGATCATTAAATATGCTCCTATGGCTTTATCCGATAAAGATGGAGGTAAATTTGCAATGCAATTGATGGCTGATGCTTATAAAGCTAAAGGTGATACTGCTGCATGGATTAAGTCTTTGGAAGAGGGTATCCTTAAGTTCCCTGGAAATGATTATTTCTTCGCTAATTTGGTTGATTATTATAATAGCTCTAATCAAGCTTCTAAAGCTATGGAGTTTGCTGATAGAATGTTAGCTAATGATCCGAATAACAAGTTGTATTTGTATGTAAAAGCATATCTTTATCATAATATGAAAGAATATGATAATGCAATCGAATACTACAAAAAAGCTATTGCTGCTGATCCGGAATATGCAGAAGCATACTCTAATGTAGGTTTGGTATATTTGATGAAAGCACAGGATTATGCTGATAAAGCAACAACAGATATCAATGATCCTAAGTACGCTGAAGCACAAGCTGTGGTTAAGAAATTCTACGAAGAAGCTAAACCATTCTATGAAAAAGCCAGAGCTTTAAAACCCGATCAACAAGATTTATGGTTGCAAGGTCTTTACAGAGTTTACTATAACTTGAATATGGGACCTGAATTCGAAGAAATCGATAAGATGATGAAGTAAGATCGTTTTCTGAAAAAATATAAGAAGGCTATTAGAAATAGTAGTCTTCTTTTTTTTATTCAATAGTTTAAAGTAGTAATTGAAAAATCTTATATTTGATATGGACTTGAGTGGAACAGGTAAATTTCTTCATTTAAATAAAAATAGAAAAAGGAGTAAGGTCATTATATTACTCCTTTTTCTATTAAACATAATACTTATTATTCCCTAATCTTGGATGCTCATTTTTTGCCTGATTTGATCAGCTGTTAATAACAAGCAATGGTGTATCTGAATGGAAAATCATTTTTCTGGCAATACTTGGATTAAATAATCGAGCAAATATATTCCTTTTGTAAGAAGTCAAAGTGATTATATCTATATGATTATCTTTGATATACTGATCAAGTCCTTTTAATAAATTATCATTCATCACTACGTCATAATGAATTTCAAGCCCCGGATATTGCTTGTGAAAATATTCTTTTATACCTGCTAGTTTTATTTCATTCCAGGTATCTTTAGAATCTGTAAGGTGTATCAAAGATACAGAAAAATGGAATGATTTCCAAGTATTAAAGAATGCCTCGAAAGCAATTAGATCTCTTTGATCAAAATTGGTAATAAAGGCAATCCGTTTTGCTTCACTAAACTGTTTAAATGGTGTATTTTCCGGAATAGCCAATACAGCCGTGCGACTCCTGTCAATAACTTCAGCGGTTACACTGCCAATTAAATCAATGTCTTTCTGATTTTTGCCTCGGGTACCCATAATGATGACCATAGGACGCTGTTCTTTAGCATATCTTAAGATTTCCTCCTCTGGAATACCTTCACGTAAGATGCAGCTATATTTAACGTTGGGAAATTCGCCTGATGTAACTTTTTCTTTTATCTTCTCTGATAAAGCATTGAGATCAGAATGGACTTTTTGGATAATCGTTTTTACAGATTCTTCATCTCCAATCTGGTAATTGAAAACATCCCCATAAGGCAACGACGATGCATAAATAGGCGTGAAATAGACATGCAACAGGATGACTTCTGCATTTTCTGTTTTTGCCAGGTTGAATGCAAATTCACATGCTTTCATCGAATAATTAGAGAAGTCGACGGGAATTAAAATCTTATTTGATTTATCTTTTACTTTGGGCTCCTTCTCTCCCACTATACTTTCAGACAGCCATGTAGAACTTTCTGTTATTTTCAAAGCACGTGGCAGATCGCTTTCTTTAATTCGTAAACGCACTCCCGATGAAACAACCGGTTGTATTTGATTAACGTTATGAATGTAGGTTTCTATACCTTCATTTTCCAAGACATTCTTTAAGATCTGCGCTTTGGTGTATGTCAGAATGGCCAGGGTTACTAATTTGTCTTCCATAAATGTACATTTTATAAGGTGAAAACAAATAAGAAATCCCAATTGTTTGATTCAATTGGGATTCAGTTTGTTATATTTTAAACTTGCACAGATTCGGTAGCCTGTTCTTTTTGCATACTCATATTCAATTCATCTAGGATTTTTAAAGCCCGATCAAGAACGGTCGTGTCATCCAACATTACAAGCCCACCATCTGGACCGGGCTCGAGATGTATTCCGACGCTTTTTCCCTCCTTGAAATTGTGTCCTCCGAAGAAGTTTCGCACTGTATCTACGTGCAAACCAAGTTCGTCTGCTATTCTATGCATGCTACCGCTAGGCAATGAATCTTTAATTTTACGAAGTTCATTAAACGTTATTGTTCTCATGTCTCATAAATTTAATGGTTAATACTATGTGATTTTTTTATCACGCTATAAACTTAAGCAAAAAAAAAGATAAAACAAATTATTTGCTTATCTTTTTTTCTTGAATATATAAAATCTATTAATGACCTTTATATCACCTCGATAGCAGAAGCAGGTACCCACCCGACTTTTCCATCTTCCAGTCGAATTTCTTTCCATTCTTTCATAGAGTTGTCTTTGACACTTACCTTTCTCCCTTCATGGAGAATAAACAAGCTAGTCCCACTCTCACTTGGAGTACTTCGTACTGTTACACTCGGATTCATTACTATCGCCTCACTTCGATTAACCAAATGCTCTTTTTGTTGCGAAGCAAAAAGATTAGAGCAAACAGTGACAATCAGCAAAATGATTCCTGATATGAATCCTATTTTCTTTAACATAATCTGTTTGGAGAATATAAAGAAATAGAAAGCGATAATCAATAGAATAAAGGAGACAATACCCCATGTGGCCCATGCATCTACACTCATACTATTTGTCAGAGATTTGATCCATGAAACAAAGAATACTTCAGGAACAGGTTCAACCTTGTCTATTGTTTTTGCACGTGCCACTTCAAGATTAGCACGGATGTCACCATTTCCTGGTTGTAATAGCAGAGCACGCTCATAATTTAAAACAGCTTTCGCTATCTCCCCTATTTTATAATAACTATTTCCCAGATTGTAATAGACGTCGGCAGCTTCTCCATTTTTCAGTAATGCTTCATATATCTGAATAGCTGCTGCATAATCTTCTTTTATATATGCGGAATCTCCTTCAGCTTTTGTTGCATCTTCCAGTGTATTACTGGAAAATGTGGTATGCGAAGCGTGGATAGAATCAACTCCATTCGTTTGTCTAGTATCAATGCTTAACGAATCTTGTCCGAAACAAGTAAGCGACATTGATAATAATATAAAAAATAATATCTTTTTCATGACATAATCTCTTCTGGGTTAATGTTTTATTGAATTCTCCATTTTGCTTATTACTTCTATTGAAGAAGAATAAACTTTATCCATAGCTTGATTCTCATCACCTGGAGCAAACCGTGCAAATTCACAATCATTCAATGCATTCAGGAATTCTTTGATTAGTTCCTCATTTACTCCGTGATTTCTTAGTTTCTCTTCAATATTATCTTTAGATAAACGAGATACCGGAATATTCAGTTTGTCACTTATATATCCCCACAATGCCTTTAATACCTCATCGTAGAAAGCATCTTTTTTATTTTCGGAGAGTAATTTTCCTGCAAGCTTCATACGCTTCGTTGCCACTTTATTTGCTTTCTTCGTACGCATTTTAGCAACATTTGCATTTTCAGCAGCTTGCTTACGATAAATAATAAAGAAAATAATAAAGGCAAGAGCCGGAATGATATAGAATAACCAATATGTCATTGAACCATAGAAGAAACTTCCTTTAGGTTGGAGAGTAACTTCATTCTGTTTGATATAACGGATGTCTTCACCTAATACTTTCAAGTCCTCTTTATTCGTGAAGTTAGCAATTACTTGATCCGCATTACCTGCACCTTTCTCAACATTTACTACATAATCTTCTGTTTTCAGTGTTTTGTAAGACTTGGAGCGAATATCAAAATAGCTGAAAGATACTCCCGGAATCTTATATGTTCCGGCATGTCTCGGAATTGCTAAATATTCAATAACTTTATTGCCTGTGAGTCCTTCCCGGGTTAATCTGACTTGATTGTCTACTTTGGGATCATATACTTCAAAATCATCCGGGAATTTAATTTCCGGATTAGAAATCAACTTCAGGTTACCTGTACCGGATATTACCAGTTTAATAGTAATAGCATCATTGGTTTTCAGTTCCTTACTGTTGATAGAAGAAGATATATTGAACTCTCCCACTCCACCTGAAAAATCTGCAGGTTTACCCGTAGGAAGCGGATTGACATTTATTGCTATCTTAGGAGTGGAAATATTTTTTTTAATTTCAATGACATTACTTCCTCCATTGAAGAAGGCATCAAAAGGATCATCTGATTGCACAGGTTTTCCGATAGTCATCTGGAACTGTGCCGGATCAATATATAGCTTTCCTGATTGTTGCGGGAAGAGAACAAACTGGCGATAAACCGTTGTATAGTAATTACGTCCCTGATAATGCTCCGGAGTCCATCTTGCATTGGTTGTCATTTCTATTTCTTGAGAATGGAAACCTTTAAAGTCGGGCAATTTCGCATTATTAAGTTGTAAGTTGGATTCTCTGGTGTAAATTTTATAGGTCAGGACAAAAGCCTCCTGTTCATACACATTTGTTTTACTGGCACTTGCCATAATAAAAAGGTCCTGATTAGAGACACTTGTACCAGATGAGGAATGTATAGAACCACTACTACTATTATTTTGTCCGCTATTGCCACCTTGATCTTGTGGCAATACTTTAATCTTTACTGAGTTTGACACCATTTGGTCACCATCGGCAACAATGGAGGCACCGGGTATTGTGTATTCTCCGGCATTATTAGCCATTAATATGTATGTAAATGTAATACTACTAGTAGATGTAACATTACCATTCACTATTTGAGTACTACTTTGTTGTGAACGGCTTGGGCCCATCAATACATCAAAACCTTTGATTGATGGTGCCCGAAAATCTTTCACTTTTTGTGTAGTTACAATATACGACAGCCTGAATTGTTCGCCTACTACCACTGCATCAGGAGCAGAAGCAGTAAAAGACACCTTATCAGCAAACACATGAGTGCTATATGCTATCAATGCCATCAATATAATAATCAGTTTTTTCATTGCTTATGAAATTTATATCATCAACTTTATATTACCAATCTTTTTCCAAGCGACCGCCTTGCATAACTTTTTGTTGCTTCTTCACTTTATCCTGCACATCTTTTTCGTCCTGCATGACAGAGTTCAGTAATTGTTCAGCATTCTCCTTTGACATCTGATTGTCTTGTTTCTTTTCAGATTTCGGTGGTTGCTGCTGATCTTTCTTTTCATCTTGTTTCTGATCCTTCTGTTTGTCTTTATTCTGGTCCTGTTTCTGATCTTGCTTTTGCTGATCTTTGTTTTGGTCCTGATTTTGATCTTGATTCTGCTGATTTTGTTGGTCTTTCAGCATTTTCTGTGCGAGAGCCAAATTGTACCGGGTTTCATGATCGGTAGGATTATTACGCAGTGACATTTTATATGCATCTACAGCTTTGGCATAGTCTTTACCAGCCTGGAAAATTACTCCCATATTGTGATAAATATGGGCGAGTTTCATTTTATCTTTTTCTATTTTGCTGGCTGATACATATTGTTCCATGGCATCCTGAAACTTTTGCTGTTGCGAAAGGGTATTTCCCAGATTATACATGGATACCGTAGACTTGGGATTAGCTTCCAAAGCCTTCCGGTAATTCACCTCTGCATCAACAAATACGCTATCATTAAACAGACGGTTTCCCTTACGGATATAGTCGCGTTCTGCTTTCTGAGCCGATACACCAGCTGCCGCTAACAGAAATACAGCGAATAGAATATATTTACTTTTTAACATACGTATAACTATTTCTTATTAGAAAACAGGTGAATGTTCTTAAATAAAGGATTTTTGCGATCCAGAATTAAGATTTCTGCCAATAACAATAGTAGAATAACCCATGCAATAGCCTGGAATTGTTCGTTAAACTCCGTATATACTTTCGACTCTACATCAGACTTCGCCATTTTATTCACTTCTTGATTGATGGCCTTTTGGGCTGAATTAGAATTATCTACTCGTACATATATACCTTTTCCTTCTTTTGCAATTTCCTGACACATAGCTTCATTCAAACGGGTAACGATCACATTACCTTCCCGGTCGCGGCGGTAATCATTCGTTCCTTCCACCGGTATTGGAGCACCATCAGGCATACCTACTCCCAATACACTTACCTGAATACCCTTTTCTGCCGCAGCTTTA
>ULTR01044485.1_pt1 | contig 17491 bp, 10 predicted proteins | sample 1957781 | NCBI WGS metagenome assembly ULTR01 (sample SAMEA4835739, study PRJEB28245) | human gut metagenome | biome: gut microbiome; material: fecal sample | place: Denmark | collected 2008 | reverse complement strand
GCTCTTCCACTTCAAACTGCCAAAATTGCGAAATGTGATGGCTGGTTTTGCGCCGTAGTGCTTGGCCACTTCGTGGACGAGAACGGAAAGATGACTATTCAACTGCATAGCGTATTCTTGATTACTATGCAAAAATACCACATTTTAACCGAATTTGAAAATTATTGGGAGACTATTTTGTCTTGGACCGCAAAAAAGCGTCTCTCGTAATGCGGTTTGTAGCGATCCATAAGCTCTCTATGAGGCATTGAGGCCAGGGTGTCAGTCCAGAAAAATGATGACCCACATGGCTGTTTTGCTCCACCTCTTGGCCAGGGCAAAAACTACTTCAAAAAAGGATGTTGCCTTCATTGCCCGATGAAGTTATATTCATCGGCTTATGAAGTTAACTTCGTCGGCCTATGAAGTTAACTTCGTTGGCCTATGAAGTTAAGTCCATAAAAAGGGGTGAAAAATAGCCTTGGCCGCCCCTTGCGCCAATCGGCCGTTCGTTTGCCCAAAAACACCATTTTTACTGCTGCTGCGCCACGACCGTTTATACCCTTGGGTGCGTATCAAAACAGCGATTGGAAAACCTGGCTGCTTCCCAATCGCTGTTCTAAATCATGCGTTCTGTTGTCTGTATCTTTTATCGGAGCCACGACTCCGGATTGAGCTTGGCAGTCTCCTTACGGAGCTGGAACTGCAGTACGCCGTCCGATCCTACCGTGCCCAAAGTCTGTCCCGTACCGACCTTCTGTCCCTGTCGCACACTCACGTTGCGCAGGTTGGCATAGACGGTGATGTAGGCACCGTGGCGCACCATGACGACCATCGTGCCACCATAGCCGAAGATGCTACTCACCTCGCCTTTGAAGACACTCTTCACTGCTCCTCCCGCGGCACCCTTGATATTGATGCCCGAGTTGCTGAGTTTCACGTTGGACATACCCTCGACGTTGTAGTTGCCGAAGTGGCTGACGATCTTTCCTGCCAGCGGCATGGGCAGTCGGCCTTTGGCGTTGGCGAAGCTACCCGTCATCGCCATATCCGCTGATGAAAGGTTGGCATCGTTGGCTGCATCAGCTCGCTGCTGTTCCGCGCGGACGTCGCGATCATGGCGCTGCTTCTCGGTTGCGGCCTTGCGCTCTGCTGCCTGACGGTCGGCCTCTGCCTCCCTGGCCTGTTGCTCGGCCCGCTGCTTCTGCTCCTCCGCCTTCTTTCGTTGTTGTTCAGCTTCGCGTGCACGCTGCTCTGCCTTGGCACGGTCTTGTGCCCTGGTGGCTGCTCGAGCCGCTTCTTCGGCCCGCTTGCGTTCCCGTTCTGCCTTCTCGGCTTCCTCCCTGGCTTTGCGCTTTGCCTCTGCTGCGCGTCGCTGCGCCTCCGCCTCTCGGCGTTTGGCCTCGGCCACACGGCGGGCGTTCTCCTCTGCAGCTTTCTGTGCCGCTGCGCGCTTCCTCGCGAGGGCTTCGGCACGTGCCTTGGCATGAGCCGCACGTTCCGCTGCGCGTTTCTTCGCCTCAGCGGCTGCGCGCTCCCGCGCTTTTTGAATCTCGATGTTGATCAGGCGGTCGATCTGTGCGTCCAGGGCCTGCTGCTTCTTCCTGCGTTCAGTGATCACGCCCTGAAGTACCTGCTGGTCTTGCTTTAGCGACGCGACGACACTCTCTTGCTCAGCCTTCTTCTGGGTGACGGCGGCCTGTGCCTGTCGTCCCTTGTAGCGGAGGTTGTTCTTCTGCTGTCGGATCTGTCCCAGTTGCGCCCGCTTCTCGTCGATCTGTTGCTGCTGTTGCTGCAACTTTTCGCCCTGCGCCCGTTGGTAGGCTGCATACTCGCGGACAAAGCGCAGACGGCGGTACATCTGTGAGAGGCTCTTTGCAGAGAAGATGAACATCAGTTTGTCCTGGATGCTGCGGTGGCGCGCCATGTAGCGCATGGAGCGAATGAAGCGCGCACGGCGCTCGCCCAACTGCAATTCCAGGTTCTCGAGCTGCGACTTGAGGATACCGATGTTGTTGTCGATGCCATCGATGTCGTGGGTGATGTGGTCGATGTCGCGCTGGTGCTGCCCGATCTCCGTATCAAGTGTGATGATGCGCTTCAGACGGTTGTCAACGTCGCGCTGCTTCTCCTGATACTCGGCCTCGTGCTGCTTGATCTCCTGCTTGATACGCTGGTTCTCCTGCTGTAAGCCCTTGATCTCCTTGGTCGCTGTGTATTTCGGTTGTTTCGCAGCAGGTTTCTGGCGCGGTGTACCCTTTTTCCTCTGTGGTGCAGGCTTTTTCTGCTGTGGTGCGGGTTTCTGTCCGCGTTTGTGCCGTGGCTGTGCCGGCTGCGCCTTCTTGGTGGGCGTATGGCGTGCGGGCGTCTTGCCCTTGGCCTCCGTCGGCGCATGCTTCTTGCGTCGCGTGTGCGTGCTTTGTGCCGTGGCGGTCTCCAGCGTGCAGCAAAGGGCGACGATAAGGTATAGAATCAACTGTTTCATTTAGAAGTGGATGAGTTTGCCAAGCACCTCCTCCAAAGGCACTTGCTGATATTTTCCTGACAGCGAGGTGCGCTCCTCCCAGTTGGCGTCGGCTTTGATGTCGCTGAGTGTGAGCATCACGCGGAGTGTCATCTGCTTTCCCGTCGCTTCGGTCTGGGCCGTCACGTCGTGGGAATATGGAAACTGCTTCGAACCGAAGGCTTTGAAGTCGCCGTAGTTCCATCGTAGTGTCGAGGTGCCGTGGGCGATACTCTTGTATGTGATGAGCGAGGAGAGGATTTGCGCCTTGTCCTTCGACACCGTCCACTCATAGTCGAGCTTGCCATCGTGGAGTCTTACAGGCACATTGTCAGCACTCCCTATCTCTGGTGTGAATCTGCTGAGCTGCGCCTCTCCCACGCGCTGTTCTCCAGGGAGCAGCAGTTGGTTCCAGAAGAGCGACTGGAGGGAGTAGAACGTGATGCCGTTGTCGCGCAGGAAGTCCACCTCGTCGTAGGTTGTCTTGACATACTGGTGGTGGTAGCGGTCCACGAAGAGCACCCCCTCGGGTGTAAACTCGATGCGTCCCACCTCTGATCGTAGCACGGGGATGAGCAGTTGGAGCCGGATGACGTTGTCCTTGCGCATTCTCAGAATGCCCGGTACGGAGATCGCGTTTCCGTTGCGCTCCAGGGTGAAGGTGAGGTTCGACACCAGGTTCTTTTGGTAGAGGGCATTGTCAGCCACGCGCTGCATAAAGCGCAGGCCTGTGGCCTCTTGGTCCTTGTCTGCATGGACGGTGTGCCCCTTCTCCATAGCAGGGACCTCTCCGTCCACCTGCCGCTGCGTGCCACAGGCTGTGGCCGCCATCATGAGCGAGGTGAAGAGCAGGATATGTCTTGTTTTCATTCTTCTATGTATTTTTTGAGTTCTATTTTCCGTCGCAGGATGGCGTTGTTCTCGTCCTCCTGTGCTGCCTTCTGCCACATCTCCATGGCCCGGTCTGTGTCTCCCGCCATGTAGAAGATGTCACCGCAATGCTCCACTACTACGCTGCTAAGCGTGGAGTCGCTCGCGATGGCTCGTTCGGCGATGGTCTTTGCATCGTCGTAGCGTTTCTCCTTGAAGAGAATCCAGGCGTAGGTGTCGAGGAAGGTAGCGTTGTCCGGTTCCTTCTGTACCGCCTTGAGGCTCATCTGTTCGGCCTTTTGCAAGTCGGCGGTAGAGTCGAGGGAGAGGTAGTAGGCGTAGTTGTTGAGTGCCCCGACATTGTCCGGTGCATAGTGCAGGCAACTGTCGTAAGCCTCGTAGCAAGCCTTGTCCATACCCTTCTCGCGGTAGATCTCCCCCATGAGGGAGTAGCAGTCGGCCATCATGCCCGAATCCGACTCCTCATCGCGCAGTTCGACGGTCTTCTGGAGGGAGGCAAGGGCCTCGTCGTTTCTCTTGAGCTGAAACAGAGAGAAGCCTTCGAAGTAGCAGAGCTGCTGGTTGTCGGGGGTGTATTGCAGCGAGGTCTTACACAGATCGACGATCTCGCCAAACCGCTCCTCCTCTGCAAGGTTCTGCACGAGCAGTCCTTGCGCCATCTCGTTGTCTGGCTCCACGGCCAGTGCCTGGCGATAAACTGCGTTGACCTCGTCCCTTGGGAAGTCGTGTCTCACCATTAGCATGGCTTTGATCAAGTAGATACCCGCGTCTTCCTGCGGGACGGAGAGGGCGTCGTCGAAGATAGCCATTATCTGGTCGGTATTCTCGTCCTTCAGTTGTCGTGTGGCCTGCAAGATGAGTGCGTAGCGGCTCTCCTGGGGAGTATCCTTGTCGCGCAACAACTGCCTCAGCAGGGTCTGTCGCTTCTCCTTGCGGTGGGTGGCCTGGTAGTAGTCGAGGAGCAGCATTCGTGCCGAGACGTTATGGGGCTCCTCGGCGAGTACACCTTGGCATACCTTGTATGCCTCCTTGGTGTGGCCGTTCTGTAGCAGCCAGTTGCCCAGCATCAGCTTGTAGCTGCTGTCATAGGGATTTTTCTCCACGAGGTCTATCAGTACCCGTTTCGACTTCTCGCTCTCTCCCTGCATGTCGTAGATCTGCATGCGGGTGAGGGCCGTCTGCGCACTTACTCCCTCGATGCGCTCCATGCGGTCGATAACGTCGAGCATTTGGTCGTATTGCCCTTCTTCGCCGTAGAGCTGGTAGAGGAGTTGGAGGATGTCTGTGCGGCTTTTGTTGCCCTTGTAGAGACGCTCATAGACCGTGATGGCGCGCGCATAGTCCTTGCGGTTGATGAGCATTTGCCCCAGATATTCCAGGTAGTTGTTGTTGGTGGGGTCGAGGGCCACGGCCTTCTCGTAGCATGCCAGCGCTTTCTCAGGCTGCTTGAGCATGAAGTAGAATCCGGCGAGCTCGTAGTGTACCTCGGGAGCGTTGGGGTTGATTTCCAAGGCATGGCGGAAGAGGTCGAAAGCTGCCGCAAAATGCTCACGCTCCTGCTGGAGAAGGGCTTCGAGATAGAAGTAGCGATATCGCCGCTGGTCGTTGTCGCTCAGTGTGCGGACCACGGTTTCGTCCTGCTCGGTCTGTGCCATAGCCTTGGGCATTGCTACGGCCATCAGTGCCGTCAGCATCATCAGGCGTGCCGTCGGCCACTGGCGCAGGAAAGATATATTGCCCATGTGTTATTTCCTCCTTATATATATAATATGAGAAATCCTATTCGCTTACTGTGCTCACTCCACTCCCGTATGGCCATAGCCGCCAGCTCCGCGCTCCGTTTTGTCGAGCACTTCGACTGCGGTCAGCACCGCCTGCTCGTGGCGTGCGATGACGAGTTGCGCGATGCGCTCTCCGTCGTTGACGGTGAAGGGATTCTGCGAGAGGTTGATGAGCAGCACCATTAGTTCGCCACGGTAGTCGGAGTCGATGGTTCCCGGAGAGTTGAGCACCGTGATGCCGTGCTTCAAGGCCAGTCCGCTGCGGGGCCGCACCTGTGCCTCATAGCCCTTGGGCAGCGCAATGTAGAGCCCCGTGGGGATCAGGCGACGCTCCAGGGGCTGGAGAGTGAAGGACTCGGGAATGTTGGCGCGCAAATCCATGCCCGCACTCTGTGCCGTAGCATACGCGGGCAGCGGCTGCCGCCCCTTGTTGATGACCTCTATCTTGACCATAATAGCTGAATAATCGGCAAAAGTACAAAATTTCCCTTACAACACCGTCCATTTTAGGAAATTTTAGTTTTGGGCGTAAGGACAATGGAAAGCGGGGAGACCGCCTGCCCTTGTTCTGGCAAACTGTCTCCCCGCTATCTTGCGTCAGTTTTTTTCAACTGGCTTACTGCGGATTGATCTCCTGCAACAGGCGGTCGGCATGGCCCCACTTGTCCATCAGGTAGAGCATGTAGCGCACATCGACACCGATGCAGCGTGCAAGCTGGCGGTCGAAGTTGATGTCCGAAGCCAAGCTATCCCAGTTGCCATCGAAGGCGAGACCGATGAGCTGGCCCTTGCCGTTGAAGATCGGTGAACCGCTGTTGCCACCGGTGATGTCGTTGTTGGTGAGGAAGCAGAGCTGCATCTTGCCCGTCTTCTTGTCCAGGTAGCGACCGTAGTCGGAAGCCGTCATCAGCTCACGCATCACGGGCTGTGCGGCATATTCCTCGACCTCTGCGGCACGGTCCATCTTGGTGACGATGCTGGCAGCGTCGGTGTAGTAGCCACTGTCATGGTTGCCCATGCGGAAACCACCCACCTGGCCGTAGCTCAGACGCATCGTGAAGTTGGCGTCGCTATAGTGGGGCAGATCCATCTCCATCTGTACCTTAGCCTCGCAGAGCTTCTTCTCCTGAGCCTGAATGGCGATCTTCAGCGGGAGATACTCACCAATGATCTGGTTGTTCACAGTGATGATGTCGTTCATGGCCACAACGGCGGGATCCTGCTGTACTCTCTCCATGTCTTTGATCATGAACTTCTTGCCCTTCTTCAGCAGCTCCGATTTCTTGTAGAGCCACTCCGTGTAGCGTGCGAAATCGCCGTTGAACTTCGCCTGTACCGTGTTCTTGAAGAAAGCGGGCCAGTACTTCTGCGGCACCTGCTCGTAGTAGTTCTTCAGCATGGCGGTAGTCAGTTCCTTGTCGAGGGCGAGGTTCCACTCATCGCTATTGTCCTCAAACTCCACATACTGCTTCTTCGGGTCGTTGCCGCCCTTGACCTCCATGCCGCGCATGGTCCACAGGCGCAGTCCGCGGTTGAAGAGCTCTGAGACACCGAAGAACGACTCCTGGGCATAACCCAGCGCGTGGGCGGGTTCGGCGCAGTCGGCGTAGGCCTTCTTCAGTGCGTCGAAATCGACGTTCACATACGGGTCTTTGGATGCGCCAGAGGCGAGCCACTGCTGAATCTTCCGCTCGAAGGAAGCCTTGTCGCTGATCAGTCCGATGGAGTCGATACAGTGGTTCATACCGATGGAGTTCTTGTAGTAGTTGGCTGCTCCCACATAGGAGTCCTCATACTGTATGCGCGTCTTCTCGCTCATGGCCATGTGCTTCTTCATGATGCCCAGTTTGATGGCGCGGCTCTGAATGCGGATGGCGTTGCCGATGTCGCGACGCTCCTGGATGCCGTAGCTGGAGAGGTAGCGGTTGGTAGAACCCGGGTAGCCGATGGTCATGGCGAAGCTGCCCGGCTCATAGCCCTGGAGGCTCACGGGAGCCCACTGCGTGGGGTGATAGGGCACGTTGTCCTTGGAGTAGGCTGCAGGACCGTTGGTCTTCGGGTCGGCATAGATGCGGAAGACGGAGTAGTCGCAGGTCTGGCGCGGCCACATCCAGTTGTCGGTCTCGCCACCAAACTTACCCATCGACTTGGGTACGGTGAAGACCAGGCGCACGTCGGTGAAGTCCTGGTACGTCATGGCGTAGTATTTGTTGCCCTCATAGAAGGGCTTCACGACGACGTGGAGCGTGGGATCGATAGCCTTCACCGAGTCGGTCATGGCGTTCTCCAGCGAGTCGAGGAGCTCGCCTTTGCGCTCGTAGGTCTGGCCGTTGAGCATAGCAGTCACCTTGGGGGTGATGTCGGCCTGATGCTTCATGAATGAGACGAAGAGGTCCTCGTTGGGCAGCTCCTCCTCGTAGGTCTTGGCATAGAAGCCATTGAGCATGTAGTCGTGCTCCACGGTGGAGTGGGCGTTGATGGCAGAGAAGCCGCAGTGGTGGTTGGTGAAGACCAGACCGTTGGGGCTGACGACAACTCCAGAGCAGTAGCCGCCGAAGTTGACGACATAATTGCTCAGTGCGTCGGGAGCACCGTAGAGACGGTCCTGACTCAACTCGAAGCCCTCGGCCCGCATCTGCTGATAGACGGCCTCGGGGAGGTTGTAGAGTGTCCACATACCTTCGTCGGCCTTCGCCTGCGTGCCCATAGCGAGCAGCGCTGCGGCGAAAAGAAGTGATTTTTTCATACCTTGATATTGATTTTTGCGTAATATATTTTTAGGTGTAACTATATAAAAACGCGTATGCGCGATGATTATTGTGTTGTGTGCTAAAAAAACTTAGCTGACGCAGCCCGTCAAAACGGCAAAGGCAAAGGCGCATAAAGCGTCCTTGCCTTTGCTGTGCGTTGTTGTGTCGAGGCTATTTGTCGAGCTTCCACGTCACGCCGTCCTTGGTGTCCTTCACCTCGAAGCCGGCTGCGGCGAGTTCGTCTCGTATCTTGTCCGACGTGGCCCAGTCTTTGTTCTTCTTGGCCTGTGCGCGCAGTTCGAGTACCATATCGACGACCTTGCCGAAGGCGTTCTCCCGAGCGGAGGAGTTGTCGCCCTGCTCGCTTCTCAGTCCGAGGATGTCGAAGATGAAGATGCGCTGCACGTCGGCAATCTCCTGTATGTCCTCTGCCGAGAGTTGTGACTTGTGGTCGAGCGCGCTGTTGACGACGTGGCATGTTTCGAAGAGCACGGAGATGACGGCTGGCGTCATCAGGTCGTCGTTCATCGCGTCATAGCACCGCTGGCGAAGTTGGGCGACAAACTCGTGCGACTTCTCGTCGCTGGCGCTGGCGGCCTGCACGCGGGCCAGGTCGCTGACGCTGTCCATGAGGCGCTTGTAGCCCTTCTCGGCGGCCTGCAGGGCCTCGTTGCTGAAATCGACCGTGCCACGGTAGTGGGCCGAGAGGGTGAAGAAGCGGATGGTCATCGGCGAGTAGGGCTGGGTGAGGAGCTCATTGTTTCCAGTGAAGAGTTGTTCCAGCGTGATGAAGTTGCCAAGGCTCTTGGCCATCTTCTGTCCGTTGATGGTGAGCATGTTGTTGTGCATCCAGTACTTCACCATCGGGTCTCCCTGCGAGGCCACTGCCTGTGCAATCTCACACTCGTGGTGCGGGAAGATGAGGTCCATGCCACCTCCGTGGATGTCGAAGTGGTTGCCGAGGTATTTGCGTCCCATCGCCGTACACTCGCAATGCCAGCCAGGGAATCCGTCGCTCCACGGACTCGGCCAGCGCATGATGTGCTCGGGTGTGGCCCGCTTCCAAAGGGCGAAGTCCACCTGGTTGCGCTTCTCGCCGATGCCGTTGAGCTCGCGCGAGTTGTTGATCATGTCGGTGAGGTTGCGTCCGGACAGGATGCCGTAGCGGTGGTCGTTGTTGTACTTCTCCACGTCGAAATAGACACTGCCGTTGCTCTCATAGGCGTAGCCGTTGGCGAGAATCTGCTTCACCAGCTCCTCCTGTTCGATGATGTGTCCCGTGGCGTGGGGCTCGATGGAGGGCGGCAGGCAGCCAAGCTGTCCCATCGCGTCGTGATAGCGGTTGGTGTAATACTGTGCTATCTCCATCGGCTCCAGCTGTTCCAGCCGTGCCTTTTTCTCAATCTTGTCGTCGCCCTCGTCGGCGTCATGCTCCAAGTGGCCCACATCGGTGATGTTGCGCACATAGCGCACTTTGTAGCCGATGTGTTGCAGGTAGCGGAAGAGCACGTCGAAGGTGACGGCGGGGCGCGCGTGGCCCAGATGCGGGTCGCCATAGACGGTGGGTCCGCAGACATACATGCCCACGTGGGGGGCGTTGATAGGCTGGAACCGCTCCTTCTGGCGGTGCAGCGTATTGTAGATGACCAGATCTTGCATTGTCTTTCAGTTTTTATTATCCAAGTGCAAAGGTACGGCTTTTCCCCGTAATTACCGCCATATCCCGTGAAAATGTGCCAAAACGCCCTTGGTCAGCTCTTCTAAAGGTCGTAGTTGTGAAGTCCGTAAGGACGTAGAGTTTTGGCGTTCTGAAAAATAATAATAAAAAAGATGCTGAAAACTCTTTCCAAATTAAGTATATTTCCGTACTTTTGCACTCGCTGACGAAAAAAACAACGAAGTAATGAATCATTCATCCCACTACAACCCTCAGCACCGCCATATCCTGCGGTTGCTTTTCGCCCTCGTACTGTCCTGTGTCGTTGTGCCCTCCATGGCGCAAGTCGGCGAGGAAGCAGCTCTGAAGATGAGCGACGTTGACATGGATTCGCCCACCTTTCGCCCGACCGTACATACAGGAAAGGCCTTGGTGGATGGTGACAGTGTGCAGTATGTCAAGACCAACAATGTCTATGTCTTTCCCAAGATAGAGTTTAAGACGCCCGAGGAGCGTGCGAAATTCTATCGCCTGCTATACAATATCAAAAAGGTGCTGCCGATCGCCAAGGAGTGTCACCAGATCGTCATCGAGACCTATGAGTATATGGAGACGTTGCCCAACGATCAGGCACGCAAGGAGCACATGAAGCTGGTGGAGAAGGAAATCAAGGCCACCTATGGACCGCGCATGAAGAAGCTCACTTATTCGCAGGGCAAGCTCCTCATTAAGCTTATCGACCGCGAGACCCACTCCTCGGGTTATGAGTTGATCAACGCTTTCCTCGGTCCTGTGCGTGCAGGTTTCTATCAGGCTTTTGCCTGGGTGTTTGGCGCATCGCTCAAAAAGCGCTATGACCCGATGGGGGCAGACCGCCTCACCGAGCGCATAGTCCTACAGGTAGAGGCAGGCCAGCTATAGTATTGTCGGCGCCTTGGCATAAGTATGGACAAGGCGCCAACAATGCTTTTGTCAAATTCCTCAAGGTGAAAACAACGCTTATGCCTGGTGGTATAAGCTAAAGAGGATCCATCTGCCATGCAGTCGCCTATGGTTTTTGTTTTGCATGGAAAACGATGAAAAAGTTTAGTTTTTGAAAACTTTTCATCAAAAAGTTTGCTGTTACAAATATTATTCGTAAATTTGCGCAGTCTTGCAGAAGGTTTACCCTGGTTTTTGCAGCACTGAGTAGGGTAGTCCTTTGGCATGGCAGAAGACTGGACGGCGCTGGCAGCCTGATAGTTTATACTTTTAGGACAAAAATGATAGTGCTGTGAAAAGAAATGCCCTATGAGAACTTATTGCTACATCGTATCCACATGGTTGTGTACACTCTTGCTTTTTCCCCTCGTCACCCACGCTCAGCGGAATCCTGCAGGGAAGTTTTCCCGTGCAGCGATGACCCTCCAGCCCCGAGGCACGGTGCAGGAACCGTCGGCGGTCCTTCGTGCCGATGACGAAATACCGACCAAGACGGTCATAGACCAGCATTTTGACCTATGGACGGCTGGCACCAACGCCACCCCCGATGGTACGATGCTGGGTGGAGGCACTGTCAACTACGTGTTGCCCGAAGATATGATGGGTGTGCGTGGCTGGACAGGCAACGCCGTCTATCAGGCAGGCCAGGCTTGCGTCATCCGCATGTACCTCGACTCGTATGACGAGCAGCGTGGCGGATTTATCAGTACGCCAGAGATGGACCTCAGCGGCGACGTCGTCCTTACCTTCCGTGCCCGTGCGCTGAAGGCCGGGGAGAGTGGTATCATCCGCGTCGCATTGTGCGACAACTATGAGGGACCTGTTGATGATCGCGACTTCAACGTCAGCGACGCATGGCAGGACTATACCTTCAGTACTGATCAGGCGACGTTCAACCCGAACAATATCTTCCAGTTTTCGGCAGAAGACGTAGAACTGCTCCTTGACGATATCGTCGTGACGCGCAAGGCCAACAAGATTCCCGCACCAGGCATCCTCACCCCCATCAACCACTCAGCCACCTCGTTCACGGCGCGCTGGAACTCCACTCCGACGGCAGCCTCCTACCTCCTCCACGTCTATCGCAAGGAGATGCCCAAGGACTATGTCGAGCCCGGCACACTGACGGAAAACTTCGACGGTATCCGTCTCAATGCTGATGGTAAAACCATCGACCAGTCCAACCCCAACTATCCCGAGGGATGGACGATCAACCTCTCGTCAGCGGGATCGCAAGATGTCTATACCACCGAGGGCGACTACTGCTCGGCACCGCTCTCCCTCTGTTTCGATGCGGAGGGCGACGAGGTAGTCTCGCCCGAGACGCCAGCCCCTATCACCTCGTTCTCATTCTGGGTGAAACCCAGTTCGATGGACTATGAGACTGACTACACCTACTCCCTGTTGCAGGTGTCGGTATATACGGAGAAGAAAGGATGGACCCCCGTTGCCAACATGCCCAACTATTATATGGAGGCTGCTGGCGGTCGCTACTCCTTCACCCACGACCAGATTGGCGACGGCGTGAAGCGAATCAAGTTCTTCTTCATACAGAAAAACTCCGTCAGCTTCGCCCTCGATGACGTGCAGATGGACTATGCCACCCAGGCCGTGCCCGTGGGCCAGCTCGACAAGGAACTGACCGATACCTGCTACACGATGGAGATAGACCCCAACTATGAGTACTACTACAACGTGCGGGCGAAGAACGGCAGCGTGATGTCCGTGGCAACACCCGACATGTGGGTGGATGGCATCCTCGGCGTGAAGGTAGAGGCCAAGGAGGCCACGGGTGTGTCGAAGACCGCTTTCACCGCCAACTGGACCGAACTGCACAATGCCGATAAGTATAAGCTCAATGTCATCAAAATCCTGGAGGCCAAGGAAGACGTGAAGGATGTCGTCGTGCTCCACGAGGATTTCAATGCCATCGACCAAGGAACGATGGACAATCCCTACAATCCTTACACCTATGTCTATAATCTGGCCGACCTCGGCTATACGCCGACGGAGTGGGTCCTCCAGTTGCCCTACCTTGTGGAAGGAATGGCAGGAGCGCAGCAGACCAATGTATGGATGGGACTGGCCGGACTGGTTACTTCTCCCACGCTCGACCTCACCTGTGATGGTGGAGCCTTCGATGTCGATGTCAAGGCTTACAACACTTATGCTGGCGACACGCTCTTTGTGATGCTGATGAACAAATATACCGACAGCCAGGCCATCGATCATCGCATCATGCCGCTGAAACTCGACGGTACGGGTATGACCTCGGCTACTATCCATTTCGACGCCACGGACAATAAGGCCCTGCGTTCGAATGTGATCCTCGCCTTTATGAGTATGTATGGACAACCCTACTTTATCGACGAGGTGACCATCCGTCAGAACGTGCGCAAGGGCGAGACGCTCACGGCGCCCTACGCGTCGCTCTATCCCACGGCGAGCGCTTATGAGGTGGCGGACCTCGATCCGCAGTATAGTTACGCCTATGAGGTGACGGCGATGGCCACGAAGGACTATACCAACTACGTCTCAGAGACTTCCGATCGAATCTATGTGGGCAAGTCTGTCAATGCCATCGACGCGCTTGCCGCCGATGCGGCGAAGGTCAGCGTGCGCGCAGGTCAGGGTAGTCTGACCGTTCGTTCCGATGCTGCAGCCATCGAGGTCTATGACCTCCAGGGACGCAGTGTGGCACGTGCAGAGGCGGGCCTCCATACGTTCCGCCTTGCTCCTGCGGTCTATCTCGTGAGGGTAGCTGGAAAGACCGTCAAGGTGGTCGTGCCGTAGTGACGCAGAAATCTTCGCCCCATCATGGCAAAGGCAGTATGACCCACTTGGTCGTTCGTGCATTCCCATGATGGGGCGATTGTTTTTGGGTGTGTGAAGGGCTATGCGCAGCAAGCAAAATCAAGCTGGGATTTAGTTGCAACCCACTCATCATCTTGGTTTTCGAAAAATGCCCCAAGTAAGCAAATATTGCCCTTTTGTAGAGAAATAACGTTAAAATGGTTTGCCAATTCAACTAAAATGCTTAATTTTGCTGACAAGTTGCGCAGCAAGCCAACTTCAACCAGAATAGCGACAGACCATTATGGATAAAATCGACAAATTAGACAAAAAGATTCTCGGAATCTTGTCCGCCAATGCCCGCCTTCCTTTCAAGGACGTGGCTGCAGAGTGCGGCGTTTCGCGAGCAGCTATCCACCAGCGTGTGCAGCATCTCATAGAGAATGGAGTCATCACGGGCAGCAGTTTTGAGATCAATCCCAAGGCGCTGGGCTACTCTACCTGCACCTATGTCGGAATGGACTTGGAGCGAGGGTCTATGTACCGCGACGTGGTCAACCGTCTGCTCTCTATTCCGCAGGTTGTGGAGTGCCACTTCACCACAGGTCCCTATACGATGCTCGTCAAGCTCTACGCCAAGGACAACGAGCAACTGATGGACCTCATCAACGGGCAGCTGCAGAGCATCCCCGGTGTGGTGAGTACAGAGACGCTGATCTCCCTGGAGGAGAGTGTTCACCGCGAGATACCCATTGATATCGAGAAATAACGCATGGTCAAGGCGGGCAGAAGGCTTAGGCACACTCCCGCCTTGATGCTTTTATGATCTGGTATAGACGATTAAAACATGGATTTTTCCCTCTCATCACATCTGGACGCTTTCTATGCGGAGTTTCCCGAAGGGCACAAGCAGCCCGTCATAGGACTCACGTCCAACTATAACGACTCCAACGAGATGCTGGCCAAAGCCTACTATGAGCAGGTGATACGTGCCGGCGCTACGCCACTCCTCATCCCGCCGACTACCGACCGCAACGTGATAGTCGGTGTGCTCGACCATATCGACGGACTGCTGCTCACGGGTGGTGCCGACGTCAACCCACTCTGGGTGGGCGAGGAACCATCGCCACGTCTGCACAACATCAACGCGCGACGTGACCTCTCGGAGTTGCTTCTCACCCGTCTTGCTGCCAACCGTCAGATTCCCATCCTCGGTATCTGTCGCGGCATACAGGTGCTGGCGATGGCTTTGGACGGGACGGTGCAGCAAGATATCTACGAGAACTATCTTCCTACGGGGGCTGCGGGATCCCTGGGCCCTTCTACCATCAAACATAGCCAGGATGCCGTGCAGGCTGAGCCGACCCATACCGTGCGCATCGAGCGCGACAGTATCCTCTTCTCCTTGTATCATAAGGAGCGGATGGCGGTCAATTCGTTCCACCACCAGGCTGTCAAAGACCCTGGGGCGCGCTTCCGCACGACGGCAGTGGCTCCCGATGGGGTGATAGAGGCTATCGAGAGTACGGAGTTTAAATCTATTATGGGTGTGCAGTGGCATCCTGAGCATTTGGGTGACGAGGGACAGCGCCTGTTTCGCTGGCTCGCCGATGAGGCTGCGGAGTTTCAGAAAGCCAAGGACGTACACCGTCGTGTGCTCACACTCGATACCCATTGCGACACACCGATGTTCTTCCCGCAGGGGGTGGACTTTGGACGCCGTGACCCGCGCATCCTGGTGGATCTCCACAAGATGAGCGATGGACGGCAGGATGCCGTCACCATGGCGGCCTACCTCCCTCAGCCGAAGATGGGAGAGACGTTCTCATCCAAGATAGATCTGGCGGGAATCATGCGCTATAACCCACGCCTGGCGGAAAAATACGTCTCCAACCTTCAAACAACGGTGGGCATAAGCGGCAGTTCCATTTCCCCCGCCCACTATGCTGACCTGATCTTCGACAAAATAGAGGAGATCGTAAAGGCCAACCAGCGTTGTCTGAGTATCGCACGTCGTCCGTCCGATCTCTATGAGGACAAGCGGAAGGGACGCAAGTCGATTCTCTTCGCCATAGAAAATGGACTGGCGCTGGAGCACGATTTGGCCAACGTGAAGCATTTTGCCCAGCGTGGCGTGACCTACATCACGCTCTGTCATAATGGCGACAACGATCTTTGCGACTCGGCACGTGGGTGCAAGACGCATGACGGCGTGAGCGATTTTGGCGAGAAGGCCATCCGTGAGATGAACCGCTGCGGCATCATGGTGGACCTCAGCCACGCTGCGGAGAAGAGTTTCTGGGACGCCCTTGACATCAGCGCCAAGCCTATCGTCTGTAGCCATGCCAACTGTCGTGCACTCTGCGATCATCCGCGCAATCTCACCGACGACCAGTTGCGGGCCTTGGCACAAAAGGGTGGTGTGGCCCACATCACGCTCTATCATGGTTTCCTGCGCAAGGAGGGTGGCGAGGCCACCGTGCTCGATGCCATCGCTCACCTGGAGCATGCCATTCGTGTAATGGGTATTGACCACGTGGGTATCGGTACAGACTTTGATGGCGACGGTGGAGTGCGTGGCTTTGCTGACTCCTCGGAGGTGATCGCCTTCACCCGCCGCCTGCTACAGCGCAGGTATAGTGAGCGCGACATCGAGAAGATATGGGGTGGCAACTGGTTGCGTGTCATGGCTGCGGTGCAGCGGTAGGCAAAAGCCGTCTTTATTATCTATGATATAAGGAGAAATGAATAATATAATATAAGGAGAAATGACCAAGAAAATGAAGATAATCTCTGGTGGCATTCTTGTTGCCGCCGTCGCCGCCGGTTTGGCGGTCCTGAAGACGAAGGATAGTCAGACAAGCGATGAGGATACGGAAATGACGGAAACGGTAGCAAAACCAGTTGGCCCAGCCTTCAATCCCGACTCTGCCTTTGCCTTTACGGCGAAGCAATGCGATTTCGGACCAAGAGTGATGAACTCGGAGGCGCACGACCGCTGCGGTGCGTGGATCGTCAGTAAGTTTAAGGCCTACGGATGCACCGTCGAGGAGCAGAAGGCTGACCTCAAAGGCTATGACGGCACCATGCTGCATTCTACCAATATCATTGCCCGCTTCCGTCCCGAGGCCAAGCGGCGTGTGATGTTGTGTGCCCACTGGGACGCCCGTCCCTGGGCTGACAACGACCCCGACTCCACCAACCATCGCAAGCCCGTGATGGCAGCCAATGATGGTGCCAGTGGCGTGGCGGTGATGATCGAGGTGGCCCGTCAGTTGTCGCTTATGGAAAAGGAACAGGATGGTGCTAAGCGTCTGCCCGCAGACGTCGGCATTGATTTTGTCTGCTTCGATGCTGAGGACTGGGGACTGCCACAGTGGGAGACCAATATGGATGAGGTCGGTGACACATGGGCCCTGGGAGCCCTTCATTTCTCCACCAACCTTCCGGCAGGGTTCTCTCCTGAGTTTGCTGTGCTGCTCGACATGGTCGGTGGCGAGGGAGCTCAGTTCTACCGTGAGGGCATGTCGGTGCAGTATGCGCCCGACGTGGTCAACAGGGTGTGGAATGCAGCCAGGGAGGCTGGATTTGGCAGCTACTTCCCCAATGATGTGGGAGGTATGGTGACGGACGACCATATTCCGCTCAACGAGAAGGCCGGCATCCCCACTGCTGATGTCATTCCCTATTATCCCGACTGCCAGCAGAGCAGTTTTGGACCGACGTGGCACACCATCCATGACACGATGGATCATATCGACAAGGGCGTACTGCAGGCAGTAGGCCAGACGATGATCCAGATGCTTTGGACGCTGTAGTCGGCAGGAAACGTAATACGCAGAAGTGAATAGCTAACAATATTGTAACTAACAACTGACGATTATGACACTCAAAAAACTCTTTCTGGCGGCAATGGCCAGCGTGTTGGTATCGACGGGCATGCAAGCCCAAGTGGAAAACTTTGAAATCTTCCGCCATGTCGGTGGCAACCTGAATGTGGGTACGGAGGGTATTGGCTTTGATGTGGCAACTCCCGTCACCGACTACCTGGAGGTGAGTGCGGGAATGAGCTTCATGCCCGGTTTCAAAGTTGATGGCGACGTCAACGTGAAGCCCATCCGCATCACGGATGTTACGACCATCCCAATGGAGTCTG
>ULTR01017687.1_pt1 | contig 17949 bp, 10 predicted proteins | sample 1957781 | NCBI WGS metagenome assembly ULTR01 (sample SAMEA4835739, study PRJEB28245) | human gut metagenome | biome: gut microbiome; material: fecal sample | place: Denmark | collected 2008 | reverse complement strand
TTTTACGGTTCTCAATAGTGCGCGAAGCCATAATAGCAGGTACGTTACATCCGAAGCCCATAATCAGAGGAATGAAGGATTTACCATGCAGCCCCATCTTATGCATAATCTTATCCATGATAAATGCAGCGCGTGCCATGTAACCGGAGTCTTCCATCAGCGATATGCAGAAATAAAGAATAAGGATGTTCGGCAGGAAAACAATCACACCACCAACACCACCTACAATACCATCTACCAATAGATCTTTCAACGGTCCGTCCGCCATATTGGCATGTATAAAGTTACCGAGAGTTTCTACCAGCCATTCGATACCCATCATCGGGTATTCGCCAAGCACGAACGTCCCTTCGAACATGAGATACATGAACAGGAAGAAAATGGGGAATCCCCACACACGGTGCGTTACGATAGAGTCTATCACACGTGTAGTATGTTCTTTATCCAAGTGATTATCCACAAAGGTTTCTTTCAGTGCACCGGATATAAAACCATATTTTGCATCGGTAATTGCCTGATCGCAATCCTCATTCAGCACGTCTCGGATACGGCGGCTTTCCTGATCACGGACATCTATGATTTCTTTGCCGTTGGGTAAAGTTTTAATCAGCGTTTCCAAATCCGGATCATTCTCCAGAAGTTTGATGGCAAGAAAGCGGGTAGAATACTTATGACGGATACCCTCATTCTCACTAATCACCCGCTTCACCTCTTCAATGCTGCGTTCCAGTTCAGGACCGTGGTTAATGTGAATATGACGATAGAATCCATGATGACGTACTTCTTCTTCTTTATGGGCCCCACCGGTATAGCCGGGCACATACTCCCGATGCCATTCACGCAGGTCATTCAACACTTCTGCACGTACCTTGCCTTTCTGATCGAGGAAGTCGGCACCTTCGTAAATACTGATAACAACGTGAAAAAGATCTTCGATGCCTTTGCCCGTACGCGAAACGGTAGGAACCATAGGAACACCAAAGAGTTCACTCAGTTTCATGTAATCCAGCGTGTTGCCACTGGCTTCCAGTTCATCGTACATATTGAGCGCCATCACCATACGCACGTTCATGTCAATCAACTGGGTAGTGAGGTACAGATTACGTTCCAGATTGGACGAATCTACCACATTGATAACAATGTCCGGTGTTTCATCAATAATATGATGACGGACATACATTTCTTCAGGACTATATGCTGATAGCGAATATGTACCCGGCAAATCGACTATGCGGAAATGATAACCTTGGAAATTAAAATGACCTTCCTTAGCATCCACTGTAACCCCGCTGTAGTTACCAACGTGTTCGTGTGAACCGGAAGCAATATTAAACAGAGAAGTTTTTCCACAATTTGGATTACCCACTAATGCAACATTAATGGTGCGGCGTTTACCAAGAGCGATACGTTTCAGTTCTTCTTCCCCCGGATAAATATCTTCACTCATTCCCGGATGATAATTCGGTTTTGTTACTTGCTCTTTCGCCTCATGTTCGCTGAATATTTCAATCATCCCTGCCTCCTGGCGGCGCAAAGAGATTTCATACCCCATTACTTTGTATTTTATTGGGTCTTTCAGCGGGGCATTCAGCAAAACCTCTACAGTCTTGCCTTTAATAAAACCCATTTCTACAATTCGTTTGCGGAAACCGCCATGCCCCAGTACTTTAACGATTACACCTTTTTCTCCAGTTTTTAATTCGGATAAACGCATAGTCTTCTCTCTTTCTTTAATTTGGATGCAAAGATAAATGATTTGTATTTAGCCTACAAATTATTTAGATTGTTTTTAAATAAGGAGAAATATTCTCCATTCTCCACTTTGTTCCGAAGAATTAGAAAGAATTCAATCCGTTAATATTATCTTTGCACCATTATGAATATAAAGAAAATAGCGCAATATATTGATCAGGAGAAGCTTTTCACACGAGAAGACAAAATACTGGTAACGCTGAGTGGCGGAGCGGACTCAGTAGCTTTGTTGCGTCTACTTCTTGCTATGAGGTACACCTGCGAGGCGGCACATTGCAATTTCCATCTGCGGGGCGATGAGTCGGTTCGAGATGAAATGTTTGTCCGCGAACTATGCTTGCAGTTGGAAGTTCCGTTACATGTCCAACATTTCCAAACCACGGAAGAAGCGGAAAAGCGCCACATATCCATTGAAATGGCAGCACGGGAATTACGTTATGCTTGGTTTGAGCAGCTCCGTCTACAACAAGGAGCCAACGTTATCGCCGTGGCCCATCATAAAGATGATAGTGTAGAAACTCTCCTGCTCAACCTTATCCGTGGAACAGGCATCAACGGACTATTGGGTATCCGTCCCAAAAACGGAAACATTGTCCGCCCCTTGTTATGCCTCGACCGGAAAGAAATAACCGAATACCTACAAGAAATCGGACAATCTTACGTAACGGACAGCACTAACCTGCAAGACGAATATACACGCAACAAGATACGCCTCAACCTCTTGCCACTTATGCAGGAAATCAATCCCTCTGTAAAAGAAAGCCTTCTCCGCACTGCAGAACATCTGAATGATGCAGCTCTCTTATATAAAAAAGGAATAGAAGAAGGCAAGCAAAAAGTGCAAACCGAACAAGGTATCCTGATCAGTGTTTTGCTCCAAGAATCTGCACCGGAAACCTTATTATTTGAGATCTTATCTCCATTAGGATTTAACAGTGCACAGATCAAAGATATTTTCACCTCTCTGAATGGGCAACCGGGGAAAATATTCCTCAGTGGAGAATGGCGCGTGATTAAAGATCGAGAGCTTCTACTGTTAGAACCGATCTGTTCAGAAGATGTTTCAACAGTCTTTTCTCCAGATGATCCTGCCCTGCCCTTCCGCCTGACAATGGAAGAATTAGAAGTCACGGATGATTTCATCATTCCCCGCAACCGAAACACTGCTTGCTTCGATGCAGACAAACTAAAACAACCTCTCACAGTCAGACACTACCGACAAGGCGACACATTCGTTCCCTTTGGTATGACTGGGCGAAAAAAGGTCAGTGACTACCTTACTGATCGAAAATTCTCCCTTTCCCGCAAAGAGCAACAATGGGTGCTTTGCAGTGGCTCCCATATCATTTGGTTGATAGGCGAACGTACTGATAATCGTTTCAGAATAGACGACCAAACACAGAAAGTTATTATTCTGAAGTTTATTCCTTATTAATTGCAACGAGTATCCTTTAGAAAGCGATATGACAACTTACTCCTTTTTCTTCTTTTGAGAAATAAGGAGAAATAAATATATTCTTATACCGCTTACGGAAGAAAGTCTTTGTAATAGTTGGATAAAGCCAATAAGCCGCCTGAGTACTCAGTATTCCGATTCCGGCTCCGGTAAGCACATCTGTCAGCCAATGACGATTGTTATACATACGAAAGAAGCCTGTACCGGCAGCTACTGCATACCCGGCAACACCTATCCATGGAGAAACGTCCCAATATTCCTTACGCAAAAACTCCGCACCCATAAAAGCGGTTGCGGTATGCCCCGACGGGAAGGAGTTACGGCTACTTCCATCAGGACGCTCTACACTGGCCGTCATTTTAAATGTGTTTACGGTGATACCCATTAGTGCATAGGCAGTAGCAAGGATTATGGTACGATCCGTAAAGCTATGCCTTCCTTTTACACCACACAAATTCAAGCCATAAACAGCAAACATCGGAGCATACTGCGAAAAATCATCAACCGTAAATTTGCTGTCAATGTTTTCCCGTAGCTCGTCACGTAACTCCCGGTTCTGATATTGCAGCCAATGGCTTTCCAACCCGATAATCCCCACTCCAATCAAAGTTGCAGGTAAAATGACCTGCCGGATGCGGAAACGGTATGGATTATTATCCATTACCCGAACCGTATCCGTTTTGACAGAATCCTCCTGTGCTTGTCCGATTACTGTAAATGCACAAAGTACAAGTAATATAAGGATTTTACATACTCTCATCATATTCTAACTTCGCTGTGTGTTTTTTGCTCTTGTTTCCACCAAATGTGATACTTCGGTAATCTGATTGGTAAGATAGCGATAATAGACTGTAGTCATCAACGATGCATTTGTATCATTGTGCCACAGCCATCCCGCCTCCACCGAATGTATCTTTTCCGGTTTCAAATCAGGATTACCCGCCGAAAGACTGAGTGGATTGATACGCTCGGCAAATGGATTCATATCACTACCTTCCGGACGGTTCACACGAAGGCTATAGCTTAGTTGGAGTTCATTGTGTTCATTCAGCTTGCGGGAGGCATGTAATGTTGGATAAATATTGGTATAGTGCTGCCTCGTGATGCTGTCAAGAGAATAAAGATTGTTCCGGATATCAGCATATTCTCCACGCAGTCCGGCCATAAGACTCCACTCTCCTGGATTCATTTCTAAAGTAGCGAAGAAAGAATGAAGGGTGCGATGATGGGTAAAATCACTTGTGCGGTCAAGATCAGGAATAAAAGATGCTCCGTCCCAATTCTCCACATGATAATTCTGTTCGGCACGAAGCGCTTCCAGTTCATAACCTGCCGATAGTTTTGTCCATTCCGACAAATGATGCTGCCAATGCACTTTTCCGATATGCAGATAATTGGCATCCCATACCCACTCATTGTCTTTAGTGTCATTCTCCATTTGCATGGTAGAATATTCATTCTGTTCGTCTTCACTTTCGGAAGAATAAGTATAGTTCACACTCCATTCATTGCCCTTTCCATAGGTGTGGGTATAAAGAAAGTTTCCTTCCCACATATTCTCCCTGGCATCAGCCCTGCGATTGCGAAAATAAAAATCTTCCAAATGATGATTTATATCTTCCGTAACAGATTCTATACGCTCACTTCGCAGGAAATGACGGCGATTATAGCTTCCCGAAATTTCCATGACATCATGAGTCGAAAGGTTTACTCCCATTCCAAGTCGTAATGTGTGCGACACGGGACGACCTGTACCGAGAGTCGTCTGGTTAATGTATTCCGTGGGCGATGTACGATTGTCAAAAATACTACGGTCATAGCGATCTTGCCGGAAAGCATAACCGCCAAAGAAATTCACCCCATTGATACCGTAATTCAAATTCACTCCGGCATTGTAACGGTCGTGGCTACCGGTATTCGCCGTCAAAGTGCCATTCAGTCCCGCCTTGCCCTCCTTTTTCAATACGATGTTAATAATACCGCTCACACCATCGGGTTTATACTCTGCCGAAGGATTAGTAATTACCTCGATACGTTCGATACTGTTTGCGGCAAGTTGATTCAGAGCATCAGTCCGTGTCCTGCCGCTCATCAGTGCGGATGGTTTTCCATTAATAAGGATAGTCACATTCTCATTACCACGCAGGCTGACCGTACCTTCCAAATCCACCTCTACCGAAGGAATATTCTGCATCAACTCGCTTGCCGAACCTACCGAACTCATCAAATCCTGTCCTACATTAAATACCTTACGATCCAGTTTAGGCACAAAAGTGGATTTTCGCCCGGCTACCACCACTTCATTCAATACCTGACCTTTATCGTCAATCCATAATACACCGACATCAACCGTCTGATTACCATTACCCACGATGAACATTTCAGATTGTGTTTCACCATAACCGACATAACTACCCACCAGATAATAACGACCCGTTGGCACATCTTCCAGATGAAAGCATCCGGTAGAATCTGTCATAGCTCCCGTCACAAGTTTTTTTGTTGTTGCCTCGTACAAAGCTATCGTGGCAAACTCCACCGGTGCTTTATTCGTTTTACCACTTAAGATTCCTGTCACTTTACTGCCATTTCCTGCAGCGAATACAATCGTAATCCAACAAATGACCACGATGCCTAAAACAAATCTTTTCATACCTTTTCTTTCTTTTATCTCAAAATTCTGAGGCAAAAGTAAAAGGCAAATTAGAAGACATTTTGAATTTTACCGGGGGAGACAATCTTTTTGAGGAGATCTTTTAGGATACGTCAACTGATTATCGAAAAGCCGTTAACGGAATTCATTCATTTCCCATTAGAGGAATTTACAACTGTATAGCGAGCTATTTTCCTACTACGACTGAGGATAGTTCCCATTAGGAGTGAAGGTACTTCCCACTACGACTGAAGCCACTTCCCACTAGGACTGAACTCGTGTTCCACTACGACTGATCTTAGTGGAACACCAAGTGCAGTATCACACAGACAGTTACATCCTTTTCAGCACTCCTATATAGCTCATATCGGAAAAGGAATGAATAAGACTCACCACAGATTACACAGATTCACACAGATTTATTAATCTAATAATCAGTAAAATAGGATCTGTGTCAATCTGTGTAATCTGTGGTGAATTAATTCATAACCGAAAAGCTTTGAAATAATTTCACCAACAAATTACCTAAAATGCACTGAAAATACATGGTGATTCTCTTCGAAAACGTACTGCAACCTCCAACCATGATAGTCGCAAATAGCTTTCGCAATAGAAAGTCCAAGTCCATTCCCGGACGTCTTTGTATCATCAGAACTGAAACGCTGGAAAAGCGTACGGGCATTAAGAGATACTCCATCCGCCGGATTACTGACCGTAAAATAGCTATTGCAAAGCAAAAGTCTAATCTCTCCATTCATTGCAGCAGTATGGCGAATGGCATTGACAACAAGGTTATTCAGCAGGCAACTTAACAGAATTGTGTTCACATTGTGCACAACATGGCACGTACGCTGGTCAAGGAATGAAATGTTCAAATCACTGTGCAGTACATTGTAAGTAGGCATTGACTCACGAATAAAGCTGCCTAAGTCGACCTCCTCCATCTCTGTGTACTGTGAATTCTCTATTTTTGCCAAGAGTAGTAAATTGCGATTCAAATGTTCCATCCGGGTATTGAGGTCGTAAAGATCGGAAACAAGATTCATTGACCGCTCGTCCAGTTCTTCCTGCATCAACAAGTCCAGTTTACTGCGAATAATAGAAATAGGTGTTTGGAGTTCATGCGAAGCATTCTCGGTAAACTCTTTCTGTATACGATAAATCTCCTTATCTTTCTGCATCAGCTTTGCCAACGAATTGTTGAGCCGGGCAAATTCTTTTATTTCGGTTTTCTGAAACTGAGGCACTGCACTTTGCGCCAAGTTGAACTGTTCTGTCTTCTGCAACGTATCATCAAACGGCAACCACAGGCGATGTGTAATGAAACGCATCATAATAAACAAAGCAAGGCTGAGAACCAGAAAAATAAGCAGGAACTGAAGCATCATTCCCACCATAATATCCCGTTCTAAGTCAATATGTGGAATAGACGTCCCTAATTGCACCGCCTCGATAATGTCTATCATATCCTCCGCATAGAAATACTTGGTGAGCAGGAAAAACAAGGGAGTGGCTAGTATAAAGATTGCCACCGTACAGACAAGGAACTGCGAGAGTGTTTTATGCAAAAGACTTTTCATGATTCTATAGCCCATTTATATCCGGTTCCATAATATGTCTTAATGCAATCTGCCATACCCACATCCGCCATTTTCGCTTTTAAGTTTTTGATGTGGGCATAGACGAAGTTAAAGTCATTCATCATATCCGCCATGTCCCCGCTAAGATGTTCAGCCAATGCACTCTTAGAAACAACACGACGACGGTTTTCAATGAGGAATAACAGAAGTTCATATTCTGTTTTGGTCAAATCAAGCGTGACAGTTCCGACACTAACCACCTTACCAAGCAAATCAATACTTATCGGACCATTCTGTAAAGTGTTGCTGTTCGTAAAACATTTCCTCCTCAACAAAGCAAAAATACGCATACTCAATTCCGGCAGATGAAAAGGCTTGGCTAAATAATCGTCCGCACCGATCTTCAGTCCCGCCACTTTATCGTCTAAAGAATCCTTTGCCGACACGATGATAACTCCCGTCTGAGGCGATGTACTTTTTATTTTTCGCAGCACATCCAATCCATTTCCTCCGGGAAGCATTAAATCCAGCAAGATACAGTCATATTCGTAGAGTTCTACCTTCATGGCAGCCTCAGCAAAGGAAAAGGCTTGTTCGCACAGATAATCTTCCCGACACAGAAAGCTCACAATGCTGTCGGACAATTCACGTTCATCCTCTACTATCAATAATTTCATAGTTCCTAATTTTAAATACAGACACAAATGTATCGGAGAATTCTGTAGAAATTCTGAATGAAAGGAGTTTATTGCATGTAGGATTAAAGCTATAAAATAATCCGATCCTCTTTCTGCCGCACAAAGCAGTCTGAAAGCAATGAAGCAAACGGAGTATCATACGTCCGCGCCTTGAACGAACATCCTTTGACACATGCACAACACTTTATGCACTTTTCGGCAATCGTATTACATTCGTCACCTTTCAGGATAGCTCCCGAAGGACAATGTACAGCGCAAACGCCACAATGCGTGCAAAGTTCTGCATTCACTTCCGGTACACGCGGCAAAGGAACACCACTTTTACGCAACTTTATCACCCGGCGCAGAAACTTGAACAAAGGCAGAAAAGGCTGGCGCGGGCGCTGGATACGGTTCACATCCACCGGATACAAGTGTTCCATATCAACGGCGGCATTTATTTTCGTCCGTATCTTCGCACCAAATTCCTCCGCATATTGCAAATCATTTGCATCCGGACGCCCTGGGGCTATTGGATTTTGTTCCGTACTATACGAATGTTCTCCCACAAAAGTAGCCCCGGCAATAACTTTGAAACCCTGGGCAGAAGCAAATGCGTCCAATTCTATCAAAGCCTTTTCATACGCGCGGTTACCATAGACTACTACCAACACAACTGGAGATCCTGACGCACGAATACCCTGCAAACGTTCCATAGCCAAAGGAGCTACCTTGCCACCATACACTGGCACAGCAATAACAGTCAGTGTATTCTCCGGAATATCTACCTCAGCAGTATGCAGTGTTAAATTCGTAGTAACAACATTTGTTAATCCTGTTCCGCGAACAATTGCCTCGCCAACTTGTTTAGATGTACGAGTAGGCGAAAAATAGATGAAATGAACTTCGTTTATATCCATAAATATATGCGCTTTTTCTTGGTTTATCAAGCAAAGATAAAGTTTTAAAATTAAAAAAAAGACGAATTGTTTATGAAACCAAAAATATTTATTACCTTTGCACCGTTGAAACATTCTGTAAACTCCTAAGTGCGGGTAGCTAACAGTTTTCCGGTTCAATAATAAATATCCCATAATCATTATATTAAATAAAGGTATATTTGCCACGTTGCTTGTGACGACAACCGCAGCCGTGTGAACATATCTGTCCAATAACAAAAGAAATTTTAAACCATTCACATATATACTGTATGTATAATATCATTCAATTGAACGACAAAAATTTGTCGGAACTTCAATCTATTGCCCAAGAACTGGGTATTAAAAAGACAGACTCACTAAAAAAAGAAGAACTTGTTTACAAGATACTTGATGAACAAGCCATCGCAGGTGCTACCAAAAAGGTTGCTGCTGAAAAGCTGAAAGAAGAGCGTAAAGTGGATAGACAACAAAAACGTACCCGCGTAACCGTAAAAAAAGAGAGTACTGACAAAGTCTTCACCGCCAACAAAAATGGTGACCTCACTAAGGCAAAAGCTGAAACCACAGTTGCAGCTGCCAAGGTACAACCAGTAGCTGAGGCAACAAAAGCACCGGTAGCTGAGAAAGCTCCTGAAGCAGTTGTAACCACTGCATCCGCTCCCGAAAAAGCCGAAGACGCTACTCCGAAACGTAAACCGGGGCGTCCGCGCAAAACCAAGACGGAAGAAAAAGCTTCCATACCCGCACCTATGCCTGTTGCAAAGAAGGAAGAGCCTAAAAAAGCTGAACCTGAATTGAACTTTGAAACCGAAGCACCTAAAGTAGTTAAGAAAGTCGTAATAGAGGACAGTCCTATCTTATCAGAACCCGAAGATGACTTCATTCCCATCGAAGATCTCCCGACTGAGAAAATAGAGCTCCCTTCAGAACTGCTGGGCAAATTCGAAGCTACCAAAGCCGAGACTCCTATAGCACCCGTAGCAGAACCCACGCCTGCAACCGCACAACGCCCACGCCTTCGTCCTCGCGACAATAATAATACTCCTTATAATAATAACAACAATAATAATCGTAACAACAACCCGCGTCCTATTCAGCAACAACGTCCCGCGCAGCAAAATGCTGGTGATAACTATGCTCCTGTGCAAGAACGCAGACCGGTAATTGAGCGCGAAAAAGTATACGAATTCGATGATATCTTGACCGGTACCGGTGTACTGGAAATTATGCAGGATGGTTACGGATTCCTTCGTTCTTCCGATTACAATTATCTTTCTTCACCGGATGATATTTACGTATCACAATCCCAAATTAAATTGTTCGGACTGAAAACAGGTGACGTTGTGGAAGGTGTAATTCGTCCGCCGAAAGAAGGAGAAAAATATTTCCCATTGGTAAAGGTAGGAAAAATCAATGGACGTGATCCGGCTTTCGTACGTGATCGTGTACCATTTGAGCATCTTACTCCGTTATTCCCCGATGAAAAATTCAGATTATGCAAAGGTGGCTACTCCGACTCCATGTCTGCCCGTGTAGTAGATCTCTTTGCTCCTATCGGTAAAGGTCAGCGTGCATTGATCGTGGCACAGCCTAAAACCGGTAAGACCATCCTGATGAAAGATATAGCCAATGCAATTGCAGCAAATCATCCGGAAGTTTACATGATCATGTTGCTTATCGACGAACGCCCCGAAGAAGTAACCGACATGGCTCGTACCGTAAATGCCGAAGTAATTGCTTCAACTTTCGATGAACCAGCCGAACGTCACGTAAAGATTGCAGGTATCGTACTGGAGAAAGCAAAGAGACTTGTAGAATGTGGCCATGATGTCGTTATCTTCCTGGATTCTATCACTCGTCTGGCACGTGCTTACAATACGGTATCCCCGGCTTCCGGCAAAGTTCTTTCAGGTGGTGTGGACGCCAATGCACTACACAAGCCCAAACGTTTCTTCGGTGCCGCCCGTAATATTGAAAATGGTGGTTCACTCACTATCCTGGCTACTGCATTGATTGATACCGGTTCTAAAATGGACGAAGTTATCTTCGAAGAATTCAAAGGTACAGGTAACATGGAGTTGCAACTCGACCGCAACCTGTCCAACAAACGTATTTTCCCTGCAGTCAACATTGTTGCTTCCAGCACTCGTCGTGATGATCTGTTGCAGGATAAGCAAACATTGGATCGCATGTGGATACTCCGCAAATATCTGGCTGATATGAACCCGATAGAAGCTATGGATTTCGTAAAAGATCGTATGGAAAAAACCAAAGACAACGACGAATTCCTAATGAGTATGAACAGCTAAAACTGAAGCCAAAGGATATAATCAACAAGAAATAGGATTAAATATACAAAAAGGACGAGACATTTTCGGATATCTCGTCCTTTTTAGTTATTTTTGTCGCAATTAATCACATATCATTGTATAAACGTATTAGTTAATAAGGTGAAGCTCAGTAAAACGATCATACTATTATTGTTGATGTTATTTTACGGTACTTCCTATATCCTGTCTGCAAGCAAGGATTCGGAAGATGAGCGTATACATCTTATGGAATACCTGATGGATAATAACTTAGGTTATTCTCAGGAAGTCAGATTAAGAGATATCGCCCAATGGGAAAATGAACTTGTAGAAGTATTCCGTAGCAGAAAGGACTATAAATACATGTTCCTTATGCAGCAGATGGCTGTATATGCCCTCGTTTCAGACGGCCACATCAACGAAGCGTTGGAAAAAGCAAATGTTATGCTGAAACAGGCCACTCAAATGAAATACGATATCGGCATAGCCATAGCCCATTATGCAATAGGAGATACTTATCTTAATGCCAACATGAATAATGAGGCTATCGAAGAATACGAAATAGCCATGCAGAAATTGCATAAAGTATCCGACTCCGAAAAATTACAGGAAAAAGTCTTGATTCAACTAATTCCAACCCTCATCAGAATGGGGAGGATGGATAAAGCTAAAGCCTATTTGGATCAAATGGAACAAATGAATGATTATCAGCACAGCCGTTTCATAGAAAATATCTTCCAAGCATATTATTACCTCCATAATAATGATATGGATAAAGTCCGGAAATATATTCAGGAAGCAGAAGAATGGTATGAATACTATCCGTTTTATTTTCATAGTTCTATCTTGAAATATATACAAGCTGAATATGCCAAAAGAATTGGAGATGACGAACTAGCTATCAAATTATATAATGAGCTGACCATAAATACCAGCAGTGCCAATGTCTATAACAGATATCTAAAAATGAAGAATTCACTGGCACAACTGTATACCAAACAAAACAGGCCTAGAGAGGCATGTGCCATTTTTCAAGACATCAATATTGCACGAGATTCTATCAATGCCCGTAACTATTCCACCCAGATAAATCTGTTGCGAACCATATATCAGGTGGACCGTCTCGAGATGGATAATCAAAGCGAGCGAAGCCGTTTGCTTTTTTATTCAATTATAGGTTGTATCCTCATTCTAGGCATATCTATTGTATCCGTACTTTATATTCGTAAAATCAATGCACGCTTGATTGCATCTCAACATAAATTGGAAAAAGCCCGGCAAAGTGCTGAGAACTCCATTCGTACCAAAAGTCTTTTTCTGTCGAATATGAGTCATGAAATACGTACTCCACTAAATGCCTTGTCCGGTTTCTCATCTATTCTGACCGATGCTAATATTGACATCGGAACCCGACAACAATGCAATGAAATCATTCAGCAAAATTCAGACTTACTTTTGAAGCTGATAGACGATGTTGTTGACCTTTCCAGTTTGGAAATCGGGAAAATGCAATTCCAGTTTGGAAACAGCGATGCAGTAGCTATTTGTCGCAATGTAGTGGATACGGTAGAGAAGATAAAGCAAACATCCGCCACAGTCCTATTCCAAACGTCTCAGGAAAAAATGGAAATCTATACGGATGAGGCACGCCTCCAGCAGTTACTTATCAATCTGTTGATTAATGCAACCAAATTTACCACAGAAGGTAGCATAACCTTATTATTGGAGAAAGAATCAGAAGAAATGACTGTGTTTTCGGTTACAGATACCGGTTGTGGGATCGCCCCGGAAAAACAGGGACAGATATTTAACCGTTTTGAAAAGCTGAATGAAAATGCCCAAGGCAGCGGATTGGGACTCTCTATCTGTCAATTAATTGTAGAACGTTTCGGCGGAAGAATATGGATAGATCCTGAATATAAGGATGGTTCCCGCTTCTTGTTTACTCATCCAATTCACTCTACCAACAGAAAGGAGGCAGCGCAATGAAACAAACCTTGTTAATACTCGCTCTTTTCCTACAGAGTTTCCTCGCATTTGCAGAAAATATAACAGAAAAATCATCTGTGGCAGACAGTCTGTTAATCGAACTGCGTGCACTTCCGCATGACACCACAAGATTAAAATTACTTGAGAAACTCGTGCTTACCGAACAAAACTCTCCGCATTATATAGAATATGCTGAAGAAATGTTCAACGAAGCACAGTACCAAAAGAATCCTAAATATATATGCAGCAGTACATATTTCAAAATATTGTACTATTATAATAAGAATGAAGTCGATAGTGTCAGTAAACTGGTGAACTACGTGAAACCCATTGCTGAACGCATGGAGTTTTTCAGGTTGTACTTCAATGCACAAAAATTGCTTATTTATACTTATACATATAAGGAGAAATATGAATATGCCATCAATGAATCATTAAAAATGCTTGAGAAAGCAGAAGAACTGAATAACACAGACGGCCGTATAGCTGCTTATTCATGTCTGGCAAGTGCATACCATGAAACCAACCGTACAAAAGAAGAAGGAGAAGCGCTTCGAAAAGCTCATAAATATGTTTCGGAACAAACAACCAGCAGTACACAGTTTAATGTTCTGAATCAATTAATTGTATTCAGTAAAGACCAGAAAGACTATTCAAGCCTGAAGACGTATCTGAAAGAAAACAAACAGCTATTGCAAAAAATGCTTAGTTTAGATCCGGATATGTATGAATCATATTTCAATCTTTATCTATTCTCAGAAATATTTCAAACTTACTATTATACAGGGATAGGAAAGACAGACTCGGCTAAATATCATATAGAAGAAGCTCAAGACTTCATAACTCCGCAGAGTTATATTCCCTATATGGCCCTGTATTATGATGCAAGTGCGGAGTATTACCGGCATACAAAAGATTATCAGGCTGCACTTCTCTATATAGATTCTGCTCTGATAAAGATGAAACAATTTGAATCTGCCCAAATGGAGTATGCCAAACAATTATCGCGGAAAGCTGACATTCTGCAAGAAATGGGTAAATATGCAGAAGCCCTGCCACTGTACGAAAGTTCCAATCATATTCAGGATTCACTGACTGCCGCCATATCAGCTAAACAACTGGAGGAAATCAAAGAAATACATCATCTGAACCAATTGGTATGGGAGCGTGGAAAACTAAGAAATCGTGTACAAACCAGTATTCTTTTGAGTCTCGGAATCATTTTGATCTTATGTATCGGCTATATGTTCCGCATCAATCTGATACGAAAAGCACTAAAGATATCAGAAAAAGAAACTCATAAAGCCACACGACAGACAGAAGAAGCCAATGAAATGAAGAATCGTTTCCTCTCCAATATGAGTCACGCCATCCGTGTTCCCCTAAACGGAGTATTGGGGTTCTCACAAATCATAGCAAACGAAGCGGAAATAGACGATCAAACCCGTAAAGAATATGCGGAAATTATTCAGCAAAACACGGATCAGCTAATGCGTTTAGTCAACAATGTCCTTGATTTGTCGCGCCTGGAAGCCGGTATGATGAAATTCCAAATGAGTAATTATGACATCGTACAGCTCTGCAACGATGCTGTAGGAATGGCACATATGCAGAATTCTACCTTGCATACTCATTTCATCAGTAACATTGACGAATATATCATCCATACAGACACAAACCGGTTCATGCAATTCGTTGTCAGTATTCTAACTTGTCCATTCGCTTCTTTCAAAGAAGAACGCGATCTCAACTTCACTCTGAACAAGAACGGAGAAATATTACGTTTTAAAATCACCAACTGCCCCCTCGCAGACCTCAAATATGCCAATCAAGACTCTGCTTTGCGTAATGATGTCAACCGTCTGTTTATAAAACACTTTGGCGGTACATATCAAGTAATCCCCGATAGCAAAGAAGGTCCAACTATTCTTTTCACTTATCCCGCTACCTCGGTTGAATAATATTATTGCCTTAAATGAAGGTAGATACGTGGATTTTTTGTACTTTTGCGCCTCAATAAGAGTAATTTGTAATTTATAAATAGAATTATATCATCATGTTCGATAATTTAAGCGAAAGACTGGAAAGGTCGTTTAAAATTCTGAAAGGTGAAGGAAAGATCACCGAAATCAATGTTGCGGAAACCCTGAAAGATGTGCGTAAAGCACTGTTGGACGCTGACGTAAACTACAAAGTAGCCAAAACTTTCACTGATACTGTTAAGGAAAAAGCATTAGGACAAAACGTGCTGACAGCTGTAAAGCCCAGTCAGTTGATGGTAAAAATCGTGCACGATGAACTGACTCAATTGATGGGTGGCGAAACTGCAGAGATTGATTTGGAAGGAAAGCCGGCAGTTATTTTGATGTCCGGTCTGCAAGGTTCCGGTAAGACAACTTTCTCAGGTAAGCTGGCACGAATGCTGAAAACGAAAAAGAACAAGAAGCCATTGTTGGTGGCTTGTGATGTATACCGCCCTGCCGCTATTGAACAGTTGCGCGTACTAGCTGAACAAATTGGAGTTCCAATATACTCTGAACCTGACAGCAAGAATCCGGTGAAAATTGCTGAAAACGCCATTCAAGAGGCTAAAGCCAAAGGATACGATGTAGTCATTGTCGATACAGCCGGACGTCTGGCAGTAGACGAAGAGATGATGAACGAGATTGCCGCTATTAAAAAAGCAATCAATCCAAACGAAATCCTATTCGTAGTAGACTCTATGACCGGCCAGGACGCTGTAAACACAGCAAAAGAGTTTAACGAACGACTTGACTTCAACGGTGTTGTACTAACTAAATTAGATGGTGACACCCGTGGTGGTGCCGCTCTTTCCATTCGTTCGGTGGTGAACAAGCCGATCAAGTTTGTGGGTACAGGTGAAAAACTGGATGCTATTGATCAATTCCATCCCTCACGTATGTCAGACCGTATCCTTGGTATGGGTGACATCGTTTCATTGGTGGAACGTGCCCAGGAGCAGTACGATGAAGAAGAAGCAAAACGCCTGCAAAAGAAGATTGCCAAGAATCAATTCGATTTCAACGATTTCTTGAGTCAGATTGCACAGATCAAAAAGATGGGCAACCTGAAAGACTTGGCTTCTATGATACCGGGTGTAGGTAAAGCTATTAAGGACATTGATATTGATGATAATGCATTTAAAAGTATTGAGGCTATCATCTATTCGATGACTCCGGCAGAACGCAGTAATCCGGCTCTTCTGAACGGTTCGCGTCGTCAACGCATTGCCAAAGGTAGTGGTACGAATATTCAAGAAGTAAACCGTCTGTTGAAACAATTTGACCAAACCCGCAAGATGATGAAAATGGTAACGGGTAGCAAGATGGGCAAAATGATGCCGAAGATGAAATAATAAAGATAAACTGCAAGCATACCAATCCCGCTAATTTCATATTTTAAATGAAGTCAGCGGGATTGTTGTTATATTCGGTTATTTGCTCTATATTTGCGATACTCTTTTAGACCCCTAATACAAGATAAATTATAATCAAAACAAAAATATTTATATGACATTAATTGATGGAAAAGCAATCTCTGAACAAGTAAAACAGGAGATTGCTGCAGAAGTAGCAGAAATTGTAGCAAAAGGTGGCAAATGCCCTCACCTTGCTGCAATTCTTGTAGGCCACGATGGTGGCAGCGAAACGTATGTTGCTGCCAAAGTGAAAGCATGCGAAGTTTGTGGATTCAAATCCAGCCTCATCCGTTATGAAGCGGATGTTACGGAAGAAGAGCTCCTTGCTAAAGTACGTGAATTAAATGAAGATGCAGATGTTGATGGATTTATCGTACAGCTCCCATTACCCAAGCATATCTCTGAGCAAAAAGTGATTGAAACTATCGATCATCGTAAAGATGTAGACGGGTTTCATCCCATCAATGTAGGTCGCATGTCCATAGGATTGCCTTGCTATGTATCAGCAACCCCTAACGGTATTCTTGAACTACTGAAACGCTATCAAATAGAAACTTCGGGTAAGAAGTGTGTAGTATTGGGACGTAGTAATATCGTCGGTAAACCAATGGCTGCACTGATGATGCAGAAAGCCTATCCAGGAGATGCTACTGTAACCGTATGCCATAGCCGGAGCAAAGATCTTGTAAAAGAATGCCAGGAAGCCGATATCATCATCGCTGCATTGGGACAACCCAACTTTGTGAAAGCTGAAATGGTAAAAGAAGGTGCCGTAGTTATTGATGTAGGTACTACACGTGTACCGGATTCTACAAAAAAATCAGGCTTCAAACTGACTGGAGATGTTAAGTTTGACGAGGTTGCTCCGAAATGTTCATTTATCACTCCTGTGCCGGGTGGTGTAGGACCGATGACCATCGTTTCTTTGATGAAGAATACATTGCTGGCTGGTAAGAAAGCAATATATCAATAATAAAAATACCGAATACCGGAAGGAACCTCTTGTGACAACTTGACTCCTTTCGGTATTTATTTTATCCAGTGGAACCTTAATCCGCTCAAAGTCATGAGACAGACAATCCCTCTTGCATTACTTTTCTTCTTTATATCGTGTTGTAGCACAGCACAGGAACAAGTAGTACCGGAATCCACT